>Ga0214474_1000417_pt1 | contig 21379 bp, 22 predicted proteins | sample RVTome_2_FD_187335 | JGI IMG/M metagenome (GOLD analysis project Ga0214474, IMG submission 187335) | Soil microbial communities from uranium-contaminated site in the Upper Colorado River Basin, Wyoming, United States - RVT95D214 HiSeq ...
CTTGGCCACCAGTGCGTGACCCGTTTCGTGGTAGGCGATAATTTCCTTTTCCTTCTGGCTGATAATGCGGCCTTTCTTTTCGGGACCGGCGATGACCCGGTCGATAGAGTCTTCCAGTTCTTTCAAACCTACCTCTTTCAGGTTGCGGCGGGCTGCCAGTATAGCCCCCTCGTTTAGCAGGTTTGCCAGATCAGCGCCGCTGAATCCCGGAGTCTGCTTGGCCAGTATTTCCAGGTCCGCGTCTTTGGCCAGGGGTTTGCCCTTGGCGTGGACTGTCAGGATTGCTTTGCGCCCGTTTATATCTGGCTGGTCGATAACGACGTGCCGGTCGAAGCGGCCAGGTCGCAGCAGTGCCGGGTCGAGAATATCGGGGCGGTTGGTTGCTGAAATGACTATCACGTTGGTGCTGCTATCGAAGCCGTCCATTTCAACAAGTATCTGGTTCAGGGTCTGTTCCCGCTCGTCGTGGCCTCCGCCGAGTCCGGCGCCGCGGTGTCTGCCTACGGCATCGATTTCATCGACGAATACTATACAGGGCGCGTTGTGCTTGGCCTGGTCAAACAGGTCTCTAACTCTGGAAGCGCCCACGCCGACGAACATCTCGACAAACTCACTGCCGCTGATGGAGAAAAACGGAACAGCGGCTTCCCCAGCGACGGCTTTAGCGATTAAGGTCTTGCCGCAGCCGGGCGGGCCTACCAGCAGCACACCTCGTGGGATGCGGGCACCCAGGGCCAGGAATTTTTGCGGCGATTTTAGAAACTCAACTATTTCCTGAAGCTCTCCCTTGGCTTCATCGACTCCGGCTACATCGGCAAAGGTGATCTTAGACTTGTTGTTGGAGGCCAGGCGGGCTTTGCTCCTGGCAAAATTGAAGGCCTGCGTATTGGCGCCTCTGGCCGACCGGAACAGGAAAAATAGCAGCGCACCGAATAGAAGCAAGGGAACGAAGCTAAGCAGTATAGAGCCCCAATCAAAGCCTCCGGCTTTGACATCGAACTTAACGCCGTCTCCGCCCAGTGTGATGCCGGCAGCCGTCAGGCTGTCCATAAGCTCCTTGGTGCTGCCGTCGAATGACGTCTCGATTTTCTTCTCATCGCCCTTCAAGCCGATGATAGCAACACCATCCTGCTGTATGGTATCGGCTTCGCCTGCCTTCACCTTAGCGATGAAAGTGTAAAAGTCCACTTTATCGGGCTTTTGTGACACCGGGAAGAAGCTGAAGGCTAAGGCTATTATAGCCACCAGAATCAGGATGTAGAATAAGCTACCCTGCCACCACTTCGATTTCATATTTTGACTCTCGCCATATTATAGCAAAAGCGGATGGATATAGAAAAAATAGGTTCAAATTTGTCCTATTACCCACCAAGAGCGGAATAGGATGTCCTGCATACTTATGTGGTTAGGGGCCTTTACGTACATGTGTTATAATTATTTTGGCAAATACCAGGTTAATTTGGAGAATCGACTTCTGAAATCAATAGACGTGGCCAGGCTGGCGGTGGAGGCGGCTTCGGAAAAACAGGCTGACAATATAGTCATGCTGGACACCAAGCAGGTTTGCTCCTTTGCTGACTATTTTGTTATCTGCAGCGGCGACAATCCCCGACAGATAGAAGCTATCCGGCAAGAGATCCGTGACAAGCTAAAGCGAGACGATATTCTTCCCTTTCGTATCGAAGGCGGTGCTGATTCTGGTTGGATCCTGCTCGACCTGGGCGACGTAGTGGTTCATATTTTCTCACAAACACAGCGTGATTACTACCGTCTGGACGATCTGTGGCAGGAAGCCGTCCCCGTAGTGAGAATACAGTAGCTTCCCTTCAGCTCCCCACCCATCCAAATTTTAAATACGAAGCACTAAACTCTAAACAATATCAAAATACTAAAATTTTTGAATTCTTTAGGTCATTTGAAATTAGTGCTTCGAATTTGTTTAGGATTTGGGATTTAGAGTTTAGGATTTATTCATAGATTTCTTTGTGCGAAAAGAACAGATTTATCTCCCTCTCGGCGTTTTCCGGTGAATCGGAGCCGTGGACCAGGTTCATCTGGATATCCAGGCCGTAGTCACCCCGGATAGTGCCTGGCGTAGCCTTCACGGAGTCGGTGGCGCCCATGGTCTGCCGGATGGCCTCGATAGCCCTATCTCCCTCAAAAACGGCGGCGATAATCGGTGCCGAAGTGATGAATTCCACCAGGTCGTTGAAAAACGGTTTGTCTTTATGTATCGCGTAGTGTTTCTCGGCTAGAGCCCTGTCCATTCGTAGCATTTTCATGGCTATTATATTCAGCCCGCGCTTTTCCATGCGGGAGATTATGACTCCGGCCAATTTTCGATTCATCCCATCCGGTTTTACCAGGACCAGGCTTCGTTCCATTTCAGTCTCCTTGTAATGTTATTTAACTTTGCGAAGTGTAATCGGCGGCTGGCGCAAATACAACGGTTGCAGGCTGGCCGCATCGTCCTGCTCACCTTGGCTGAGGCGCCGCCAGCCCAGTGCCGCCAGATAAGCAGCGTGCCTCATTCTGACCGCGGCCTCAGGTATTATGGCATATTTAGCAAGCTTTTTCTCCAGTTCCTCAATGACCGACGGCGGGATCTCACCGCAGAAAACCGTTCTCCGTTTGGTCTGCGGGCACAGCGTGTCTATCGTAGTAATGTGTGCCGGCTTCAGACAGCGCCAGCCGTTTTTGTCCTGGTACAGAGCGGTGGCTATCTCACCCCGGCCGGCGTTGTGAACGGGGCAGACGGGCAGTCCGGTGAAGGCGAAGGGATAAGCCTCTATCTCTAAAGTACCGATGCCCACCAGGGGTATATCCAGCGCCAGGGCAAATCCTTTGGCGGTGCTCATGCCCACTCTCAGCCCGTTGAAGCTGCCAGGGCCAGTGGCTACGAAGACAGCTTCCGGCGATTGAGGGCTGGTCCCGGTTTGACTTAGCAGGCGCTCGATATTAGGCGTTAGTTCTACAGTATGGTTCTGTGCCGAATGCCAGGTCAGCTCGGCGACCAGCTCACCCTGCTGCGACAGGCCGATGCTGCAAAAGTCGGTTGAGGTATCTATGGCTAGTTCCATTTTTTCAACTCGGTCTTCATGACCGCTGCCAATCTGATATAGCGCCGGCCGCTGGGTTTAAAACCAATGATACGTTCGTTGTCCGAGAAATAGCTGAGGTCAATGACCAAGCGCTCCCTGGGCATCAAAGACATTCCTTTGTCGGCCCACTCTACCACGCACACCCCTTTGCCGTACAGATAATCATTGAGTCCCAGTTCGGCTATCTCTTCAATACGGTCGAGCCGGTAGAAATCTATATGATACAGTGGCAACCGGCCGCTGTATTCCCTGATTAAAACGAACGACGGGCTGAAGGCATATTCTTTTACGCCCAGGCCCCATGCGATGCCCTGTGTCAGGCAGGTCTTGCCGCTGCCCAGATTGCCGGTGAGCAGAAATACGTCTCCTGCCTGTGCCAGTTCTCCCAGTTGCCTGCCCAGTTCCTGTGTCTGCCCCGGGCTGCGGGATATGAATTCGGACTTCGTCATGTTCATGATCTGGACTTGAAATGTTCCCAGCCGGCCTTCTGCCAGGGAACGATTTCCCCGTCCTCATCCACGAGGTCGACCTGTCCCTGTTTTCCCTCCGTTATTTCACCGATAACGGTTATGGGGCAGGGCATGGTCTTCTTGAGTCGGGGCATGATCAGTGTACTGGCGGTAAACAGCAGTTCGTAATCCTCACCGCCGCTTAAGGCAAGCTGCAAATAGTCGGTTTTGAAGTTTTTCTTTAGCGCCGGATGAATTAGCAGGGCTTTCTGATTTATCCGCGCGCTGACCTTGCTGGCCTGGCAGATATGCGCCAGGTCTGCCAGGAGCCCGTCGCTGACATCAATGGCACATTTGACGGCCCGATGAAGCAGGATTTGTCCCTCGTCTATCCTCGGCGTTGGTGTCAGGTGTGCCTGGCGCAGCAGCAGTGTCGTTTCTACATCTAATTTAAGGTGCTGCTTTAGCATACTCAGGCCGGCGGCTGATAGCCCCAGATATCCGGTGACGGCTATCAAATCGCCGGGTAGGGCCGCTGAGCGGGTGAGCATTTGGGTGGATTCCAGATTGCCCAGAACGGTAACGTTGATCATGGTCTTTTCCGAGGCAGCAACGTTTCCGCCAACTACTGCCACTCCGAACCGCGCGGCTACTTTTACCATCCCACGGTACAGGCTTATAACATCGTCTGTTTCAACTTCGCCGGGGAGCGCCAGGGATACCAGGGCGTACTGCGGAGCACCGCCCATGGCCGCGATATCGCTCAGGTTCACGGCAATGGCCTTCCAGCCCAGCTCCTCCCAGGTGACGATATTAAGGTCGAAGTGCGTGTCCTGTACCAGGCTATCAGTGGTGGCCAACTGCACGGCGCCGTCAACCTGCCAGGCGGCAGCATCGTCGCCCACGCCGACGATGAGGTTTTGCCAGGAGCTGTCTTTCGAATTTATGGCACTGCTGGCAATTTCGGCTAAAAGCTCTATCAGGCCAAATTCGCCCAGTTCGGAGACCTTCATAACGGCGATTATAACATACGACCTTCCACAGGCTAAAGCTATGCTGTTACAGGAATTCGCGGAGCAGATGCTCCGCTATATTCTGCTCTAACGTGAGGTGCTTGAAATCGGCCAATTCTGCATTTTCCTGTAAAAAACGTATTATTTTGCTAAATAAGGCTTGTATGCATTAAAAGCAAGTTATATAATGCGTTTAAATAGCTAAGGAGGTCAGGATATGGAGCAGATGGTCAGATGCGCTAATTGTGGCACTCCGAATCCGCCGGGACAGCAGTTTTGTGGGAAATGTGGCGCCAAGCTTGCGACTGAAACGCAGCAGCCACAGCAGAGAATCAAGTGTCCCAACTGCGGCTTCATGAACCTGCCCGGGCAGCAGTTCTGTGGTAGTTGTGGAGCCAGACTAGTGGCCGTGGTGCATCAGGCACCGACTGTCCCCGCCCAAGCAACTGCGTCGTCGCAGCAGGCGACAAACATGACGGCTCAGGAAATGACTAATGTTCCACCTCCCCAACCACCCGCCAAAGCAGTAAAACCGGTTATACCGCGACAGCTCGTTGAAGTCCGCCCGACGTGGGGCCTGGCCTGGGGTCTATGGTGGCGAATGCTATTACTGGGGCTCCTAATCGGTGGCGTGATTTATGCCATCTTTGTAATCGTAATGATCGCCCTTGGTTTTCAGTATGCGGTTCCAGGCCTGACACCTTCGGCATAGAGGTTTTTTAGGCTATGCAACAGCAGACGGTTAAATGTCCCGGTTGCGGTGCAGATTGCGCCGGTCCTGTATTTTGCACTACCTGCGGTACCAGACTGCCGCCTATAATTCAACAGGTGTCTGCAGAAACACAACCGGTAGTACCAGCCAAACCGGCAACTAAAGCAGCGGCAACGCCTATAAAATACAGCACCTTGAGGGCTGTGGCTACCGTCTACAGGATAATCGGCTGGGTAGTGATGGTGGGTGGCAGTCTGTTTGCTATTGCGCTGGCAGTCATGGCGTTCGGTGCCACCGGGACCCTGACCGACTTCCTGCCATTGAGCGCCGGCCTGGGTACCGTGGCCATTGCCATTATCGGGCTGATAGCCTCAATATTGACAGGTCTGTTTCTGGTGGCCTTTGCCGATGTTTGCAACCTTCTGATAGATATCGAAAAGAACACCAGGCAATAGAAGTCAGACGATTTCCCAATCTCGATATCCCTGCTGAATAACCACCAGATATTCCGGCACAGGCTTTAATTCCCTCGATTGGTCGCTCTTTATATAGGTGATCGCTTCTACAGCATCGTTCGTTTCAGTCCATACGGTGACCTTGCGCCTATCGTACGTTCTGGGATAGTCCTCGTATCCATCCAGTCGCCTCAAGTCCTTTTCAGATACATCGTAAACGGCGCCCAGAACCTTTTCACCTCGGTGCGGCGTGATGCTGGCAACACCGCCCTGCTTGCCGGCGCGTGCCGTGAAGGTCAGCTTGAAGTTTGGCAGCGTGGCAATAAATTTCGGTTTGCTTTCCGGAGCGCGCTCCGCCATTTGTTTTCGGCTAAGGTTTGAAGCGTAAGCGAAGTAATACATATTTTCCCTCTGGAAATAATACTATTTTACACGTTCCGGCATATTTAACAATAGTCGGATTTGTACTTAACAAATGATTTTGCTGATGGTATAGTTAGGTGATGCGCTTGACCATCCTGGCTGACATCCACAGTAATCTGGCAGCTTTTGAAGCGGTGCTGAAAGATTCAGAAGACAGGCGTGGCTTGGATAAAATCTGGTGTCTGGGCGATATAGTAGGCTACGGTCCGGAACCTGACGAATGTATTGCGCGGTTGCGCCAATTCGACCACGTATGCATTGCCGGCAACCACGACTGGGCAGCAATCGGCAAAATAGACACCTTTGAGTTCAACCCGGCGGCCGCCATAGCAGCCCAGTGGACGGCACAGGAGTTGACCGCCGACGGCAAAGACTATTTAACGGGCTTACCGCTTACCCTCAACGTGGACGGATTTACACTGGCGCACGGCAGTCCGCAGGAGCCGATATGGGAATACCTACTCTCTTTAAGCGCAGCCCAGGAAAATTTTGCTCATTTTGAAACTCCTTATTGCCTGGTAGGCCATTCCCATGTCCCGCTCATTTTTGAACTCGACGGCAAGCAGGTAATGTTAAGGGAGTTTGGAGAAGCCGAGGTGATTCTTTCCACAAACCGTATGATTATCAATCCGGGCAGTGTTGGCCAGCCAAGAGACGGTGATCCCAGGGCCAGCTATGCCATATATGATACTGTGAGGAAGACTATTGGCCATTATCGGGTGGACTACGATATTGCCGCCACACAGAAGAAGATGACGGAATTCGACCTGCCCAGGCCGCTGATACAGCGGCTGAGCTACGGGCGGTAGTCTTGAAAAGTGTGTGAAGCCATAGTAGTATGTGACTGGGCCGTGCTAGACGGGGAACTAGCGGTGCCCTGTACCCGAGATCCGCTATAGCGGGGTTGAAGTCCGGCTCGAGGTTTCTGTTGTTTAGGACTGTTCCGGTCAAGTGGCGTTGATGGCTGGGTCTTGCGCGGCGGAGAACTATGAACCCCGTCAGGTCCGGAAGGAAGCAGCGGTAAATAGTATTCTCCGGGTGCCGCAAGGCCACCTGGTCGGAGTTGGCTGGCCGGAGTAAGCTGAAGGGCAGATATCGAAGGTTGGTGCACGGCCCTTGATTTTGTTTTGGCATTGAAATGGATCTAAATCTGACAGGTAAAACCGTAATAGTTACGGGCGGCGGCTCGAACATAGGCCGGGCTATTGTACTGGCGTTCGCTAAGGAAAAAGCGAATGTCGTTATTGCTGATATAGACCGGGTCCAGGGACAAAAGGTTGCCAGGGAAGCGACTTCTCTCGGCGGTAAGGCTGTGGTCGTCAAAACCGACGTCACCGACTATGATTCCGTGGTGGCCATGGTTAAGCGGACTATGGACGAATTCGGCAGATTGGACGTGCTGGTAAATAACGTCGGCTGGACGTTGGACAAGCTGTTTATCGAGAAACCGAGGGAGGAATGGGAGAGGGAAGTAAATATTAATTTCTGGGGCGTACTCAATTGTACCAGGGCCGTGCTGGACCACATGATTGAGCGGAAATACGGCAAAATCATCAGCATCGGCTCGGATGCAGGCAGAATGGGCGAATACCGGGAAGCCGTTTATGCTGCCTGTAAGGGCGGCATTATAGCCATGTCCAAATCTCTGGCACGCGAGCTTGGCCGTTATGGTATAAATGTTAACGTAGTCTGCCCCGGAGTCACCGTCCCCCAAAGTCCAGAGTTTGCCGGTGAAATGAGCATGTGGAAAGGCCCCATGGCCCAGGTATTCACACCGGAGGCGCAGGAAAAGGCGGCCAAAGCTTATCCCTTACGACGCCTGGGGAAACCAGAGGACGTAGCCGGTGCTGTTGTATTTTTGGCTTCCGATGCTGCCAGTTTTATAACCGGGCAGACAATTAGCGTCAGCGGTGGCTACACTATGATGTAGCCGGAGGTGAATATGAAAGCAATCGATGTACACGCCCATCCCAGCACGGCCGCCTTCGACCGCAAGCTGCTATGGGGGCCGGAGGTCGTGGAATATATATCTAAATACTACGGGGTCGAGTACAAGGTCAAGACCGACGAGGAAATGGCGCAGGACTTCAGGGAACTGGATGTAAAAGCCATCCTGATAGGCTGGGATGCGGAATCGGCCAGCGGCCTTGATACCAGCAACACCAACGACGAAGTAGCGCGACTGATAAAGAAATTCCCCGACGTGTTCATCGGCGGCTGGGCCATGATCGATCCTTGGAAGGGTAATGCCGCTATTAAAGAGCTGGAACGGTGTGTTAAGGATCTCGGATTAATGGGCTTGAAGTTTCAGCAGGCGCTGCAGGCCTTTTTCCCCAACGACCGCAGATTTTACCCGCTATATGAGAAGTGCGTGGAGCTGAAAATACCGGTCTCGTTTCATACAGGCACCACCGGAGCCGGTGCCGGCATGCCCGGTGGTCACGGCATACGGCTGAAGTACACCATGCCGGTCCCGTACATCGATGATGTGGCTGCTGACTTTCCGGAGCTGACTATTGTTATGATTCATCCTGCGTGGCCTTGGCACGAGGAGCAAATCGCTGTCCTGCTGCACAAGGGCAATGTTTACGCGGACCTCTCAGGCTGGGCGCCTAAGTATTTTCCGGACGTTATAAAGAAAGAGGTCAACAGCCGGCTTCAGGACAAATTTATGTACGGTTCGGACTATCCCGAGATTCCACCGAAGAGATGGCTCCAGGAATTCGAAAGCGGCGGCTATAAGCCGGAGGTTATGGAAAAGGTCCTGTACAAGAACGCCCAGAGAATCCTCAAGCTCAAAGTTTGAAGAATCTGCTTTTAGGAAGTTATTCCAGCCCCGGAATAACAATATGTCACACGGGTCACAAAACTCCCTCTCCCTTGGATGGGAGAGGGTCGGGGTGAGGGTGAAACGCTGATACTAAGATAAACTTGGGCAAGCTGAAAAACACCGCTCATGGTGAGCCTGTCGAACCATAGCGGAAGACTAAGACAAGCTCAGGGCGAGCGGAACGGAATCCTGTAATGCGGTGTTTACCCAAGGGGGATTTAAGATTTTGAAGGTGTCAAGTGCCTGATAAAACAACCTCATTTTCAGCCCAGGTGAAGAATCTGCTCCGCCAGTCCGGCATTAAAGCCCGGAAAAGCCTGGGACAGCATTTCCTCATCGATGAGTCGGTTTTAGACGCCATCATTACAGCTGCAGAGTTATCTTCTAAAGATGTCGTAATCGAAGTCGGACCAGGCCTGGGCATATTGACCCGCGAATTGGCCAGACACGCCGGTAATGTCATCGCGGTAGAGCTAGATAATGAACTGGCGTCTCTACTGCAGCGGCGCATGGCCGGGCTGTCAAACCTGCTAGTGATCAACGCCGATATACTTAAAATGAAACCGTCACAGCTTTTGGGTGGCAAAAAAGATTACAAGGTAGTGGCTAATATACCGTACTATATAACCTCGCCGGTGCTGCGTTATTTTGTGGAAGCCTCGCCCCGGCCCATTTTAATGGTCGTCATGGTGCAGAAGGAGGTCGGCGAGGCTATAGTAGCCGGCCCTGGCAAGATGTCTCTGCTGGCGGTAAGCCTGCAGGTGTACAGCAAACCGGAAATTGTAGCCTACGTTCCTGCCAGAAGTTTCTATCCTCAACCGAAGGTCGATTCGGTGGTAGTGCGTTTCAATATGTTGTCCGAGCCGGCCGTTAATGTGAAGGACATGGCCAGATTTTTCGATGTTGTCAGGAGTGGTTTTAGCTCGCCGAGAAAGCAACTGCATAATTCATTGGCGCACGGCCTGGGAACTAAGCCGGCTGAGGTGACTCCGCTGTTAAAACAGGCCGGCATAGACCCACAGCGCCGGGCAGAAACGTTAAGCCTGAAAGAATGGCAGAACCTATACAATGTACTTGAATCACAATAAAGACGCTCGTGGTGAGCCTGTCGAACCATGGCGGGTTTTTTACCATCGTAGGGGCGGACTTTTAAGTCCGCCCGCCAGAAGAGCTGTGACTGGCATAAATGGCGCGGATGCTCCACGAGTCCACGTGAAATGTCCTTCGCGTGTCATTGCGAGGAATTCTTCCCGAATGGGAAGGATGACGTGGCAATCTCGACCATCTCTTCACGTTTGATTTAAATGAGGCTAAAATAATCTAATGCTGAAATACCTGGCGCCGGCGAAAATAAATCTCGTCCTGGAAGTACTGGGCAAACGGGACGACGGTTACCACGAAATTCGAAGCCTGGTACAGGCAATCAGCCTTTGCGATACTCTTACTTTCGAGCTGTCCGATACGGTATCGCTCAAATGCAGCCAGCCGAGTCTGGAGGCTCCCGATAATCTGGTGATTAAAGCAGCTGAGCTGCTCAGGCAAGCCGGTGGTCATAGGAAGGGAGCCAGGATTAAGCTGGAGAAACGGATACCGTGGGGTGCCGGGCTGGGTGGAGGTAGCAGCGATGCGGCGGCTGCTTTGCTGGCCCTGAACACTCTATGGGGATTAAAGCTGACGACTCCCGAGCTGATTAATATAGCCGCAAAGCTAGGTTCAGATGTTCCCTTTTTTATATACCGTGGAGCCGCAGTGGTCGAGGGTAGGGGCGAAAAAGTAAATCCTGTACAGGTATCGGCCCGAAGTTGGTTTGTCCTGTTGGTCCCGCCATTGCCGAAGATACCGGATAAGACGCGGCGGCTTTATGCCGGTCTGGACAAACATCATTTTACCGACGGGCATTATGTTGAGGCTGCTTTAAAATGCTGGTCCAAAAATTTGCCGGTTGCCCCAGACCTGTTGTTTAATGTCTTTGACACTGTTGCCATAGAGACGTTTACAGGGCTGGAAGATTACAGGAAGCGCTTTGAGGAGGCTGGCGCCAAGAATATCCAACTGGCCGGCTCCGGACCGGCGTTATTTGCTACTGTAGATAGTGAATCGCGTGCCAAGGAGTTACAGCGACGGCTCCGGCGGCAGAAGCTCGAAACTCATGCCGTGTCAACCATCTTAAAGATATAACAAAACCTTAGGAAGTATCCAAATCTGATATTAGGATACATTACACTCAGTCGTATCATAAAAAGTTCGTGGGTTAAAAAGAACAAATAATCGAATGGTTCGCTATTTGGTTTTAGGCCCTTTTTCTTCCGCGTTTAAGCGTTCGATGAATTTATAAAAATCGTGTAGCTTCCTTAGCTCCTCTTTACTAACTTTTGGTTTATGCTCTTCTTTTCGTATTGAAATAGGCTTGCCAGTCTCTTTATCCAGTATGATCCCAGCTTCCTCAAGGATCGAAGCTTCAACATATATAGGAGCCACCGCTCGCAAAGCGGCCGCAATAGCATCAGACGGTATACAATCAACTGCGTATTGCTCCTTTTTCGACTGAATAATAATGTACGCATAAAAAGTATCATTCTTAAGATGACTGATTTGTGCACACAATAACTTGAAACCCATCACATTAATTAAATTGCAGATTAGATCATGAGTCATAGGACGGGGTGCACTAATATTCTGCATCTTTATCGCTATGGCGTCAGCTTGAGCTTCTGCCGTCCAAATTGGCATATAGCGGTCAGAACTCTTTTCCTTTAAAATCACCGCATATTGGTTAGTTTCCTTGTTTACTCTTATGCTATCAACTACCACCTCAATAAAAGCCATTCATCACCTCCTGAAACATGATACCCAATTCGCCAATGCGAGGTAGGGCACCTCTTAGTCCTTGATGGCAATCAAACTGCTTTAGCGGAAATGACTGACGAGTTCCTCTTCGTCTTTTCTCGTCCTCACTTCGCCGTTAAGTTTAGCTTTAAGTAAGGTATCCAGAACCTGACCGACTTTTGGTCCGCTGGGGATGCCCATTTTAAGCAAATCGCTGCCGTTCAATAACAGCTTGACATAACGTAATTTATCCAGATATAAATTTAGATGTTTGATAACTATAGGCGATTTCGACGCAGCGACATTGGCGTATATTGCCGGCGGTGAATAACCTTGAAGTAATCGGTAGATATCGCTGGATTTCAGCCGGGGATTGTCCAGCTTGTGCAGTTGTTTCTTGAGCTGTAGCGTCTGTCTCATTGCCTGGGCTGAGGTTTTGGGGAAGTTCAGGCGAGATATAAGCTCTTCGTTTTCTTTTTCGGTCAGGCCGTAGATAAGCAGGCAAAGGTAAATCGATGGGGGGGATGATTTAGTCAACTGACGTGCTTTGCGGAAAGCTTCTACCAGATTGTCGTTTCCCTTAAGCGACTGATGAAGGTGCTTCAGAACTCCTAGTTTTCCGGCCCTGCCAATTGACCGCTCAGGTTCAGGTTCTTTAAGTATTAACTCCAGCTCGTGGCGGAGGCGGTCGCCACTGATGGTATCCAGCATGGCCGCATCGCGGCGCAGCAATTTTTTGGTTTCCGCCTCGAGCCTGAATCCCAACCTCCACTCGTATCGAATCGCTCTCAGTATTCTGGTGGCATCGTCGATAAAACTCTTGGAGTGCAAAATTCGGATAAGTCGGTGCTCGATGTCCTTTTGACCTCCATACAGGTCGACCAGCTGGCCGTATTGCTTGGGATTGACATGCAGCGCCATGGCGTTGATGGAGAAATCGCGGCGGATAAGGTCGTCTTTTAAACTGCCGGGTTTAACCGAAGGCAGGGCCCCGGGCCGACTGTAGGTCTCGCTGCGGGCGGTGGCAAGGTCAAGGCTGAACTCGGGATAAATTAGCTTGGCGGTACCGAACCGTTCATGCACGGTTAGCTTTGCTCCCGTATCCCCGGCTAGTTTTTTAGCTAGAGAGACAGCATCGCCCTCTATCACCAGGTCGAAGTCATAATTAATGCGTGCCAAAAACAGGTCGCGCACCACACCGCCGACGATATACAGCTCCTGCCCCATGTTGGCGGCTTCTTTGCCGGCGATTTTTATCAGGGCAAGGACCGGCGGCGGTAGAAATTTTTCCAGTTTTGCTGAAAGATTTTCAGGCATGATTAATAAATTAGCTGCATCAGATGTACGTCTAGTAACTGGCCAAACTTGTTACCGACCTCCCTCATAGTCCCGATATACTGGAAACCGAAAGATTTGCACAAGTCGACACTTACCTTATTACTGCCACCAATCCTGGCAATCAGCGTATGTAGACATCTGGTTTTACCTTCGGATATGGCTGCTTCCATAAGTCCTTTGCCGAATCCTTTTCCGCGGTGTCCTTCACTGACGTAGACCGATATTTCGGCGGTATCGGCATAGGCGCACCTGTCGGACCACTGGCTCAAAGATGCCCAGGCAACGACCAGCCCGTCTTCTATGGCGACTAAAACAGGATGTCGCGCATCATGGCTGACAAACCATATCTCTTGCTGTTCCAGGGTCTTGGGCTCCGTATCGAAGGTAGCCGTAGTCTTTCGGATGGCATCGTTGTAGATATCGGTGATTTGTGCCAGGTCTGGCAGTTTTGCCTGCCTGATGTTAAACATGTTTTATCTCGATGGTCGCATGCTATACTTCGGGCATTCTACTGTTTGATGGCAGGACGGTCAAGACCCGTTATCAAATTATGACCACTGGCATTATTAGATAATTTTTTCTGACAGCCGTTTTATGGCCCATTCGGCTTCGGCAACCGTCTTTTCAATCAAGTCCTGGCAGGTAGGTACCTCTGTTATTCTACCGGCTACTTGCCCCAATGGAACCACTATATCATCGGGATCGTGCGCTTCCTGAAGTTCCTTGAGCGAGTCCACACTGACCGCCTGGCGGGCCAGGTCCTGGACACCGCGCTGCTTTAGCCCGCTGGCAAAGAGTTTAAAGAACGGCACATCCAGCATTTTCTTAATCCGCCAGCCGCTGGCTGCTGCCTCAGTCAGGGACACCTTCCCTTTAGCCCGTTCCATGGCAGCCTTATTTTTCCAATACCTGCCGGGCAGCCCGTCGATTTTATCGGTGCGGAAGGTATCCTCTGCAGTGGCCTTGACGCCGACCTCTTTAACGGTTAAATGCACCGGACTTTCCTGGGTCAGCATAAATCGCGTGCCCATAGAAATGCCATCGGCGCCGAGAGCCAGTGCTGCAGCCAGACCTCTGCCGTCGCAAAAACCGCCGGCAGCTATGATGGGAATCTTCACCTGGCTGGCGATTAAAGGTATCAGAACCAGGGAGGTGGGCTCGCCGCCGTGTGCCGCCGCTTCCAGCCCGGTAACGACTATGGCGTCGGCACCGTCAAGCTCGGCACGCCGCGCATGCCTTTCTGTGGCTACGGTGGCAATAACCTTGCCTCCGTATTCGTGGACTGCCTTGATTAACCAGTCGCCTTTTCCAAGGGCGTAGTTCAGTATCGGTATCTTTTCCTGTATAGCAACCTCCGCGTTTTCCCTGGCATTGGGGAAAAGTATAGTGACATTTATGCCAAACGGTTTATCGGTAAGAGATTTAATCTCTTTGATGATATCCTTCATCTGATCAGGTGTGTTGGCCACGCTGTTGAACATGCCCAGGCCACCGGCGTTGGAGACAGCAGCTACGATTCGTGGGAGGCTAACAAAAGCCATCCCGGCCAGCATAATGGGATGCTCGATTTCGAATAGTTCGGTCATTCGTGTTTTCATAGTTCAGCCTTTCTTGTCGCATTATTTGTCGGAAGTTAAACGTTACAAGTCTAGCAAAGTGAAATAATGGAATCAAACCCACACATATTCAGCTTTATCTGGTTGCCTTGCTGAGCTATAATTGCCATTTGAAGTTAGACCACTATTTTTAACGGGAGGACCTAGATGAAAACCAGGATGACGGAACTCTTTGGTATCAAACACCCTGTCATGTGCGGCGGTATGATGTGGCTGGCTAAACCTAAACTGTGCGCCGCCATATCCAATGCGGGTGGCCTGGGCAATTTGACCGCCGGCAACTACGGCTCGGGCGAGGAGCTAGGACAGGCGATAGATGAGACACGAAAGCTTACAGACAGGCCGTTCTGCGTAAACATAACTCTGCTGCCTTCGGTACGAATCGGCAAGGAGATGCATCAGGGATATTTCAAGGCCTGCTGTGACAAAGGGGTGGCCGCCATTGAAATTTCGGGGGCACCACTGGATAGATATCTCGGGCCGGATGCTATCGCCCAGGCTAAAAAGTCGAGCGTAAAGCTCATTCATAAGGTGGGTTCAGTAAGGCATGCGCGGCATGCTGAAGAAGCCGGCTATGACGCGGTGATAGCCGCCGGCTTTGAAGAAGGGGGGCATCCGCTGAGCGACGATGTAACTACTATGGTGCTGACTCCGCGTATATCCGAGTCGGTAAAGATACCGGTCATTACCGCCGGCGGCATCGCTGATGGCAGAAGCCTGGCTGCCGCGCTGGTATTGGGTGCTGAAGGTGTCATGATGGCTACGCGATTCATCGCCACCACGGAATGCACGGCGCATCCCAAAATCAAAGAGGAAATAATCCGGCGCCAGGAGAACGATACCACGCTCATTTGTACCACCATCGATTTACAGATGCGGGCGATGAAAAACGAACTGGTGGGTAAAGTACTTGAGGTCGAAAAGCGGCACGGTGGCATAGACGAGATAATACCGCTGATATCGGGACAGCGTTCCGAGAAAGCTCTGGAAAGCGGTGACGTAGATGGCGCTCCCTTTGCCATCGGTCAGTCAATAGGCCTTATAAAGGAAATCATGAGCTGCAAAGAACTTCTGGAAACGATGGTGAAGGATGCCGAACGCATATTAAAGCAGACGCAGCAGCGCTTCTAAAAAGACAGGTATCTTTTACCTGACCACTTCTTTTCTGGCGGCTTCCAGCGCGGCTTCGGCTTCGGTTATAACTCCATCGATAATCTGTTTGACGTTAAGCAGTTCATTGATGGCGCCGGTGCACTCTCCGGCAAACAGAATGCCTTCCTGCTCGTTGCCCTCCCTTATGGCTATCAAATGTCTCCTGGTACCGACAGCCTGGCGGGCTTGAGCCATAAGCGGCGAGCCTTCCTCCGAGCGCATCATCTGGAAACTTAGCTTAAGGAACTGCCAGTAGGAAAGTTTAAGCAGCTTTCGTATCTCGCTGGCCCCTTTGAATGCTTCACCGATCGGTAATCCGCTCTTGACCATTTCCTCGGTTACCTTGGTTTTCAGGGCTCTGCCCGGCATACCGTCGAAATGGTCACTGTACAGCGTATCCTGTTCTGTCGCCTGGAGGCAGAGCTGCTTAAAATTATCATGGACGCGGCTTTCCTTGGACAGCATGAACCTGGTGCCCATGGATATGCCGTCGGCACCCAGGACCAGGGCGGCGGCCAACCCTCTGCCGTTATAAAATCCACCGGCGGCAATAACCGGCACTTTTATCTTACTGACCACCATGGGGATTAAGACCATGGAAGTGGCGTTAGCACCGTGAGCTGCCGCTTCCTGACCGGTGATAACGATGGCGTCGCATCCCAGTTCGGCGGCTCTGAGCGCATGTCTGGCTATGGCCGTAGTCCCCAGCACCTTGCCGCCGTACTTGTGGACTTCCTCAATGAACCAGGGTTTCCCCAACGAGTAGTTTATTATGGGTACTTTTTCCTCTATGGCGATATCTATATTAGGCTTGGCACCCGGGCCGTTCAGGATCTGGTTGACCCCGAAAGGCTTATCGGTAAGAGTTCTGATTTGTTTGATAGCTTTTCTGGTCTCTTCCGGTGTAGTAGCAGCTGTAGCCAGGACACCGAGGCCGCCGGCATTGGAAACAGCGGCGACGAGGTCCGGTTCGGTTATCCAGTTCATTCCGGCCAGCATGATGGGATGCTTTATTCCAAATAGCTCAGTCATGCGTGTCTTTATCATGGTGATGTCTCCTTTTGCTGTCTTATTTATAAGTTCGAAATCCAATAATCGTCGGACTCAATAAATGACAATTTCGGCTAATTCGGCTCATATGTTAGAATGGATTGAACCCACGGAGCGACTGCGATTATGACAGGATTTGATACTGTTGTCAACGTGGCCATTGTACTAGCTGCAGCTCTGTTTGGCGGTATGATAGCCCACCGTCTAAGACAGCCTGTAATTCTGGGCTACCTGCTGGTTGGTGTTGCTGTCGGTCCGTATGGTTTTGGGCTGGTCAAGGACATTGGCCTGATTGAAACGTTAGCCTCTATTGGTGTGGCCTTACTCATGTTTACGGTGGGACTGGAGGTGTCTTACAGCCAGCTGAGGCAAACAGGTAGAGTCGGGATTTGGGGCGGCATAATCCAGATCATAGCTACTTTTGCTTTGGGTCTGGTCGCCGGAAAATTACTGCTTCGATTACCTTTAAATGAGGCTGCTTTTTTGGGACTTCTTATCTCTTTAAGCAGTACGATGATTGGTCTCAAAATGCTAATGGAACGTGGAGAGCTTGATTCAATGCACGGCCGAATCATGATAGCTATCCTCATAGTTCAAGACCTAAGCGTCGTATTGATGATGGTTGGGATTCCTGTTTTTGGTACATCCATGTCGAATCTGTTACCTACGCTAGCCATAGCCGTAGGTAAAGCGGTGGCTTTCCTGGGAGTAGCGATTGTTTTAGGGATCTGGGTACTACCATGGTTGCTCGGTACGGTAGCAGGAGTTCGGTCACGGGAACTTTTTTTGTTAACGATTCTTATCCTGTGTTTCGGCGCTGCGTTCGGCACTTATTATTTCGGGCTCTCCGTTGCCTTCGGTGCCTTCGTAATTGGCCTGGTACTCAGAGGGTCGGTTTTTGCTCATCAAGCCCTGGCTGAGATTACGCCGTTGCGCGACGTGTTCGCTACTCTATTTTTTGTTTCTCTGGGTATGTTGTTGAGTCCCAAGTTTGTACTGGAGAATGTGTCCACAGTATCTATAGCTGTTTTAGCTATTATCGCTATAAAATTTGGAGTTTGTTACGGTGTTGCCAGACTGTTTGGGTATGGTGGGCGGACCGCTTTGTTGGTTGGTGCCGGTCTGGCACAAATCGGTGAATTCAGTTTTATATTAGCTCAAGCTGGATTTAATTCAGGGGTGATAACAGATTATTTATATTCATTAGCCATATCCAGCACGGTAATAACAATGTGGCTGACACCGCTACTGATGGGTTTGGTTTCAGTGATTTATCCCAGACTGGCCAAGTTGCCTGCTGGAGCTCGTCTGGATGAAGGCGTTCCGGTTGTGCCTGCAGTAGAATCACACTATCGTTCAGGTGATGTAGTAATATGCGGCTACGGCCGGGTCGGACGAAATATTGTGCAGAGACTACGAGATCTCAATATTCCTTACCTGATCATTGAGATAGACCCGGAAGTAGTTTCCGACCTGAAAGCAAGAGGAGAAAACTGTATTTACGGGGATGCCAGTAATGCTCATGTCATATCCTTGGCCGGATTGGACAAGGCTAAGGTCCTGATTGTTACTTATCCAGACCCGCTATGTGTCATTACTACCGTGAAAAATGCCAAGAGGATTAATGCCAGGCTTAAAATCGTCGCTCGAATTCACAGGAAGAGAGAATCCGACATTCTGGACGGTTTGGGAGTAACTGACTTAGTGAACCCGGAATTTGAAGCGAGCTTTGAATTTCTGCATCGCACTTTAGTCCACATTGGCTGGAAGAAGAGCCAGATCCAAAAAACTCTGGCTAAGTTCAGACAAGATGAGGAAATTGATGAATTCAGTAGTGCTGATGACCTATGACCGTTATGATTCTTGTTTTGCTATGATCTCTATCTACTTAGCCCTATTTTTGCCAGGGCGCTTTACTGGCGCTCTGCCTGGCAGACAACATGCCTCAATAGACTTCAGTTGCTCTAAAGTACCAAATACGGTAAGACTGCAATCCTTGTCGACCCTGGTTTGAGGGGTAGGATTAGGTAACAAAACGCCATTTTTCCCTGTGAGGGCTAAAATTCTTATTCCGGCAAACTTCTTCTCTGTTTGCTTGATTGTTGAGCCAACCAACGGGGATTCTTTTGCTACATCTATCTCCTCTACGACCAATTGTTTTTCCGCGCCGAATTTTACGGTCTCGATAAATTCAACGGCTTTTGGCTTCAAGGCCAATCTGGCCATCTTGGTACCGCCAATAACTTCGGGAGCGACGACACTATCGACCCCAGCCTGTACTAATTTCCTTCCCGCTTCTTCGCTGTTGGCGCGGGCAACTATGGGTATCTTGGAATTAAGCTCCTGAGCTGCGAGAGTAGTATAGATATTTGAGGCGTCGTCGCCCAGGGCGATAACTATACCGCGTGCAGTCTCTACGCGTGCCTGTTTTAAAGATTCATCCATGGTGGTGTCAGCGTGAATGGTCAAATGACCTGCCTTTTGTGCTTTATTAATCGCATCGGGGCTCCGATCTATAACCACAAATTTAGCGTCCTGCTGTCTGAGTATATTGGCGATAGCCTGCCCGACCCGACCGTATCCGCAGAGAATAAAATGGTCTTTCAACCTTGCTATTTTAGCTTCCATACGTTGCCTCCCTATTATGATTCCTAAGTCCCCCTCCAAAACATAACGCACCAGGCTTGTCAGAATATAAAAGGCAGTGCCAACTCCGCCAAGAACAAGGAAAATGCTGAATATTTGCCCGGCTCTAGATAGGGGAAATGCCTCGCGAAAACCTATCGTAGTTACGGTGGTGACAGTCATGAAAAGGGCATCAAATAGTGACCAGCCTTCTATCAGTTTGTAACCGGCGGTACCGATCAGGAGGATGAGGAGCAAAATAGCAACTCCTCTCCACAGGTCTTGAAGCGGGCCAAAGAATTTCATTGCAGTTGCAATCGACTAGGGCTAGTTACTCGGTGTCTAAGAATAGCGAATCGAGCATGGTGGCTACTTCCCCCGGGTTTTCGAAGGCGTCATCTTTTATGTCTTTGATAATGCCGGTGCTATCGATAAGGAATGCAGTGGGTGCGCCGTGCTTATATGTCGCACATACCTTTCCATCGGGGTCAAGCAAGACTGGGTAGGACAGTTCTAAGCGGTCCACAACGCTGTGTACGGCCATACTGCTTTCGCCGCAATTCACCGTGAGTATGGCTACCGCCTGACCTGTCAGATTTTCCGACGCTGTTTGCAAATAAGGTAATTCGGCAACGCAAGCATCGCAACTGCTCATCCAGAAGTTCAGCAGGACAGTTTTGCCTCTTAATTTACTTAGTGAGACGCTTTGCTCATTAATATCTTTCAGGTTGAAATCCGGGGCCACTTTACCGATTTCCGGTCCTGATTCGATGCCAAGAGGGCTAATAGTAGGCGGGCTTGTCGGAGTTTTTGGGTTAAGAACGATAGACGGGAATACCTTACTAATAGCGCGTTCCATAGCCTTTTCGTTTTGAAAAGCGCCAATCTGATAGGCTTGTAGTTTGCCATCGCCATCAATGAAAAAGGTGGTGGGTACGCCTCTGAGGCCATAGCTATCGGTTACCTGCCCCTGCGTGTCCAGCAGTACCGGATAAGTTATTTTTTGGCTATCGATATAGTCCTTTACGTCAACCGCCCGATCGCCAACGTTAATGCTGAGAACAGCAATAGAATCGCTGGACCACTTCTTAAAAAGCTCTTCGGTAAATGGCTGCTGAAACCGGCATGCGGAGCAGTTAATCCGCCAGAACGTTAGCATAACAGGTCTGCCGCGAAAATCCGCCAGGCTGACGAATGTACCATCCAAAGCTTGAAGAGTGAATTCGGGGGCTGGCTGAGGTTCATCAGACTTACCGCAAGCAGGCAGGGATGCCAGCATAACGAGGCTTAGCCCCAAAACCATAAGTAGATATAATCCAGGTCTCTTCATAATTTGCATCGCGACGGTAATTCTATATTACAAAGTAGGTTATTGCAAAATTGCCGCTAGGCTTTGAATGTGCGGCACGACGGGTATGAATCGTATTTAGAGGGCGTTAAGCATGGTCTCTATTTCAGCCTGGCTGTTAAATTTGCCGGACCTTATTAATTTTATAACGCCATCGGAGTTGATAAAAAAGGTAGTAGGGTATGAGGCAACGCCGTACATATTTTTAACCACCAGGTTCGTGTCGATTAGCGCAGTAAAAGTAAGGCCCCTGGTATCCAGGAAACTCTGTACCAGTTGAGCCCGTTCTCCGGTTATGGCTATTATGGCCAGTTTGTCGCGCGGCCAGGTATCAAATATATTTTGAATATAGGGCATTTCCTCTTCACACGAGGGGCATGCGATGTCGAAAAAGTTGACCATTACGGCTTTTCCATGGAATTCGCTTAAGGTCACCTGTTT
>Ga0214474_1000419_pt1 | contig 21355 bp, 22 predicted proteins | sample RVTome_2_FD_187335 | JGI IMG/M metagenome (GOLD analysis project Ga0214474, IMG submission 187335) | Soil microbial communities from uranium-contaminated site in the Upper Colorado River Basin, Wyoming, United States - RVT95D214 HiSeq ...
GATCATCTCCGTCAAACTCTCCTTGATAACAGGGGTGTTCTTGTACTCGGACGTAAGCGCATGCCAATCGGCGGCAAAGTAAAAACACTCGTACTGATCCTGCAGATCACGCCAGTTCTCCAGGATTCCGTGGAGATGCCCCATGTGGGTCTTGCCCGTGGGACGCATGCCGCTCAACACCCGCTTCTTTTTCATACCCTTGTATCCTCACCGACAAACCTTTTTAAACTATCAGAGCAGAGCGATAAAGTCAAACTCACCAATCAAAAGAAATATCCTCTGATGGTCTCATCACCCTCGAATCCCGCCAATGGCGAGAAAAATTCATTAGTTCCCTCTCCCGCCAGCGGGAGAGGGGAGGTCCCGCTCTGTGTCGCATTTCGACGCATCCCGCTCCTGCTCCTTAAATTTTAAGTTTAAGGAAAGCAGGATGTCGCAAAGTGACACATTCAGAGTTTGCGCCTTGCGGCATGATGTCCTTAAAAGATTTAAAGGAGCATCATTATACAAAGTATCCCGCCCCACTTTCTATAAAAATTTAAATGATGGGATGTCGCAGAGCGACAGGGCGGGACGCATTTAAATACGGGATGTGTCGCCCAGTGACACAGGTGAGGCCGAAGCCGAAGCCGGAGGTGACCCTTTGGTCAGTGACCCCTTGGCCAGTGGCCCTTTGGCCAGTGGTTATGATCTCAGACGATTTCCCCCTCACTGCCGCTTTTCCCGCTTCGGGCTCTGGCTAAAGGGCCACCCTCGACCGTAATCATTATTTCTATATTGAAGAGCGGGAGCGGCATCCCGGCTACTCTGATTTATTTACAGCGGTGCGGGACTGTATCCTCTCCCCCTTGGGGGGAGAGGCAAGGTTTCCTCTCTATGTAATGAGCCCGCACATACAACACCTCATCTGCTTTGGTCTTGATGGCGCCTTCGAGACGTGCCAAGAGGAGGGTATCGAGGATCTCGCGGTACAGGGGGCCTGGTTTAATACCCAACCCCTGCAGGTCCTTGCCCCGCAGGCTCACCTTCATTGTATTGAGCTGGGTGAAAAAAAAGGAGATCGCTTTTTTTACCCCCTTCTCCTCCGTCTTGGCCATTATATAAAGGAGGGCCTCGATGGGAAGGGGCTTGAACAGGGTATATATCTCTTTGGCGCTCATCCGTTTTCGGCGCGCCCGTTGCAAAATCTTTTGGCCCTCTCGGCTCCCCTCTATCAATCTCTTTCTGTAGCGGGGCGGCAGGGAGAGCCTCTGGGCCAACTCCTCCAAGCCCTTCAGCTGTAAACAATCGGCCAACCCGAGGAGATAGACCATCCATTTCGAGTAACTCTCCTCGAGAAAGAGGAGATCGAACCAGTTGATCACCTCATATACCCTGGCGAGCAGGGCCTTGGTTTGCGTATCATAAACCAAGCGGGGATGGAAAACGGTGAGGAGACCAAACTCCGCCATCCGCTCCAGGATGGGGAGGGGGTTTTTCTCTCGTAAGATCAGCTCCAGTTCCGAGAAGAGTCTCGCCCCGCTCAATCGCTCGAAAAAACCCATGGCGATGGCGTTTTTCATCAGGCCCTGGGTATGTTTCCCGATATAAAAACCGAACCGTTGCTCGAAGCGGATAGCCCTGAAGATGCGCGAAGGGTCCTCGACGAAACTAAGGTTGTGGAGGGCCCTGATCACCCCCTCTTTCAGATCACGCTGCCCTCCGAAGAAGTCGAGCAGTTGACCGAAGGCGCCGGGCCCGAGCTCGATGGCCAAGGTATTAATCGTAAAGTCCCTGCGGAAGAGGTCCATCTTGATGGAACTGAGCTCGACAGTCGGCAGGGCAGCAGGGCGCTCATAATATTCCATCCGCGCCGTGGCCACATCGATCTTGTACCCGTTGGCCAGGAGGAGGGTAGCGGTCTTCATCCTCTTGTGCACCTTCACGCGGCATCCGTTTCTGGCGCCGAATACCCGGGCGAAGTTAATTCCGTCGCCTTCCACCACTACATCAATATCGCAGTTCTCCCTCCTCAAGATCAGATCCCGGACGAATCCGCCCACTGCGTACACCGGTTGACCCAACTCCTCACCCACCTGACCTAATCCCCGCAAGAGGGAGACGATAGGAGCAGATAACCGCTCATCTATGAGCTTGGCCACGGCTTTCTTTCTCGTCGTGCTGGTGGCCAGGGGTGAGGGAATGAGGGCATCATGCAAGGCCCGCAAGAGGTCCGTCCTGGTGATCCCTCCGATCAATTTCCCCTGCTCCACCACCGGCAGAAACCGCTGATTCTCCCCGACGATGTAACCCTGCACCTCCCGCAAAGAGGCATCGGCCTGTACAACCGCAAAATCGGCAATCATATATTCCTTTACCGTGAGATCTCCGAGGCCGTGGAGCATTGCCCGCTCCACAATCGGCCTGGAGATCAAACCCACGAGCTCTTCCCCTGCCAAGACCGGAAGCACGGTGATGGTAAAGTACCTGCTCAATATCTTGTGGACCGCTCCCAGGGTGTCTGCTTGTTGAATGGCCTTGACGGGGTGGATCATGATGTCCCTGGCCAGAAGCCGCGGCCTCACCACCTCATGCAGGACCCCCAGCAGTTTTTCTTTGGCCTCGACCATGGTCAGATCCCTGATGGTCGCCGAGGCGGCAGTGGGGTGTCCGCCGCCGCCGAACTCCAGGGCCACCTCAGCCACATTTACCTCCGCCACCCTGCTCCTGGCGATGAGATAGATCCGATCCTCCATACTGATCAAGGCAAAGACGCAATTAAGATTCTCCATCTCCTTCAGCTTATGGACCACGATGGCCACGTCTCCGATATATCGATCGGACGAGCCGGTGGTCACCGCGACCTTCACCCCCCGGATGTCATACCGCTCTGCCGCGCTGATAAGATCATTGAGCAAGAATACCTGCTCGGCCGTCAACTCCCTCGTGATCATATCGGAGATGATATTGAGGCTCGCGCCCTGAGCAAGCAGGTAGGCGGCGGCGTAAAATTCCTCGGCGGTGGTGGAGCTGAAGGTGAGGGAGCCCGTGTCTTCGTAGACCCCCAACATCATGATGGTCGCCTCATCAGGGGTAAGGGGGATACCCTTTTCCCGCAATTGCCTGAGGAGAATGGTAATGGTAGCCCCCCGTGCCTCGATGGCTTCGAGGGTCCCCTTGACATCTTCTGTGGAGGCGGGATGGTGGTCGTAGATATGGATCTCCAAACCAGGTTTATCCACGATATCGGCAAAGCGCCCGATGCGCGATCGCTGTCTGGTGTCCACTATGATGAGTTTCGTCACCCTTTCTAAGGCGATATCCTTGGCTCGATCCGCTTCCAAGATATAGAAGGTAGAGCGGACAAAGAAATCCCGCAAGCTCTTTTCCTGAGATCCGGGGAAGACCAGCTTGGCCTCTGGATAGAGCTTGTGGGCCGCCACCATGGAGGCCAAGGCGTCAAAATCCGCGTTGATATGGGTAATGATGACTTCCATTGCTCAGTTCCCCGCAACGGTTATAACCCGGAGAGCACCGTTCTGTAAAGGCAGGGGGGTGACGATGAGCTTGCACCGAGGCCCTTTCTGTGGTAGAAGTCTACCGTACCAAAAAAGGCAAGGAGCGCAGAGATGGCCAAGTGTCTCAGGTGCGGCAACACCTCTCATTTCAACATGTGGTGTTCCATCCAGAAGGTCCTGGAAGTAGAACTCGATGAACGTGAAGAAGTGGCGGAAATCATAGGGGATCCCGAAGACGAGACCCTTCATGGGTTAGAGGATGTCGAACTGATGGAGGCGGATCTGAACTTCTCCATGGTAAGCTGCGCCTGGTGCGGGAGCAAGGAAATTGCCGTCAATGGTGCGCAAGAGGTCCTCTCCCTTCATATCCACCAGTAAGGACGGCAGAAGACTTATCCTTGTTCAAGGGAAGGCAGTGTGAGCTTAACCACCTCCCCAGCCCCCCCCAAGGCCTCCAACTCTTTGCCGTCGAAGGTCACGGTGACGGTACCGGCGTTTCCTATCACGATCGCTAATGGGTGTGCGCTTGTGCGCGTATAGCTTTCCCCACGAGAGAGGATGACATCAAAGGGGAGAGCGGACCCATCCTGTATTTGTATCCATGTCCTCTCCGAGGCCTTGATGACGAGGGTATGCTTATGCACAAGCGCGTATTTCTTTTGCTCATCCTGGGCATCGACAGGAAGGGATGAAAGAGGCGCTTGCTGAGTCACCACAAGGGGAGAAGGGGAGGATTGTAGACCCTTCGAGGAGACGATCTTTTTATGCCTTGGGGCGCCCTTAGCCAGAGCCACCTCCTGCCCACCCTCTCGCGGATGTCCAGGGAAAAAGAGGAAAGAACAGATGACAATAACGATCAAACAGGTAGCACCCGCCCCTGCAAAGATATATCTCGTAAAAATCTCCCGCTTACCGTCGGGAGGCGATTCCCCTGGTGCCGCGGCGGCGTTCCCTTTCCGCCACTGCGCATATCTGGACAGGGCCTCTTCGGGGTCCAGCCCAATATAGTTGGCATAGGCCTCGATAAAACCCTTTACCACAACCTCGGGAAGGAGCAGCTCCCGGCGGTCCCTTTCCAAGGCCTCCAGAATGGTGCGGCTGACCCTGGTGACCCGGCTGATCGCATGCAAGGAGATCTTTTTCGCCTCGCGCGCGCCCTTGAGATATTGACCGAAGCCCTCCATCTGCATCACACCGCGCTTACTATAAAACGCCCTGGTATCTTTGTCAATGTATACCTATATAAGCCCGAACTCCCGCAGCGCATAATCCTTCTTGGTCCAGTCCTTCTGGACCCGCACCCAGAGCTCTAGATATACCCTAGCGCCCAGGAGCCCTTCGATATCCATCCTGGCCTGGCTGCCGATCTCCTTTAGCTTTTTGCCCCCTTTACCGATGAGGATCCCCTTCTGAGATTCCTTCTCCACATTGATCGCAGCCCTGATCAAGATCATACCATCCTCCCTTTGCTTAAACTCCTCCACCACCACGGCAGACGAATAGGGAATCTCCTGACGGGTTAACAGGAAGATCTTCTCCCGGATGATCTCCCTCGCCATAAATCGCTCGGTCTGATCGGTAAGGGCGTCTTCAGGATAGTAGGCTGGGCCGGGGGAGAGGAGCGCTATGATCTCGTTTGTCAAGAGATCTACCCCGGTGCCCACAAGGGCCGATATACGCATGACCTTGGCATATGAGAAAGGAAGGGGTTGTTCGGCTAGGACATCCCCTCCTCGCAAATCGATCTTATTGACCACTAAGATGATCGGGGTCAGAATCCCCTGCAGAAGCTCCCTTACCAGTTCCTCCCCCGCAGGGAAGGGATCAGGGGCCTCGACCAGGTGAAGGATCACATCGGCATCGTGCAAAGCGCCCTTGGCTGCCGTGAGCATGGCCCTGTTGAGTTTGGAGGGGGCGTCATGGATCCCCGGCGTGTCGACGAAGAGGATCTGGGCGCCTGGCAGGGTCTTGACCCCTATAATCCTGCTCCAAGTGGTCTGGGGTTTGGGTGAGACGATGGCGATCTTTTCCCCTACGAGACGGTTAAGCAGGGTGGATTTGCCCACATTGGGCCTGCCTATAATGGGGACGACCCCCGAGCGAAAATCACTTATCTGGCTCTTCACCCTTCTCCGCTTTTTTCTTCTTGATGGTATAGCGGATAAGCCCCTTGATGACCGTGCTCCGCTTGGCACCTCCGAGGATCACCTTGAGGTCCTCATAGACCGTGGGATCGTTGATGATGCCCCCCAAGGTCCCCTCCCCCCGCTCCACCTTCTTGACGATGTTGTTGGCCGATTTGGCAGTGGAGGAGAGATTGTTCACCAGCTCCCCGCCGGCAGGGTCGTATAAGATGGCGTGGAGCAGTCCCTTGCCGCCTCTCACCTGGCTGCTGATCTCCCTCACATCTATCAAGATGGTGTTGATGACGTCGATGGCCTCTTCCAGCTTTGCCGCATACGCCAAAAGATCGAAGGGGCTAGCGCTTTCAATGTGATCTCCGTCTTGTAAGACATTGTTCTCGGTCGATCCCAGCGAGATCTCCACATACTTATCACCCAAAAGCCCCATGGTCTGGATGCTCGCGATGGAATCCTCCCGAATGCGCTTCTGAATGCCCTTCTTTATCTTCAACTCCACCTTGATGGTCTTGTCACCGGGGTCCTCAGGGAAGATGATGGCGTTTACCCTACCTACCGTCAGGCCGGCCAAACTCACCGGGGCGCCGACAATCAGCCCCTGGATATTGGAGAAGGAGGCCCAGAGGGTATACTGCCTTTGAAAATACTTCTGGTGGCTCCCGATGACGAAGACACCCACGCCGAACAGGAACAGAATGACCACCACAAAGATCCCCACCTTGATCTCGGTAAGTTTTTTCGATTTCATCCTTCCCTCCTCGTCCGCATTATTCGACGATCCTTTTAGCGATAAAATCTTGCACCTCCTTAATTGCAGAGGCCTTAAACTCCTTCTTGGTGCCCTTCATGGCGATCCTGCCTTGATGCAATAGGGCTAACCGATCGGTGACCTGATAGGCGCTGTCGAGATCATGGGTGACTACGATGGAGGTGACCTTGAGGATCCTCTGGAGCTCAACGATGAGCTTGTTTATCCTCTGTGTATTGGCCGGATCGAGGCCGGTGGTGGGCTCATCGTACAGGATGATCTCCGGGTCTATGGCGATGGCCCTGGCCAAGCCCACCCGCTTCTTCATGCCGCCGCTCAACTCCGCCGGCATCTTCTCCTCCACCCCGTCGAGCCCAACCAGGCGCAACTTCTCCCGCACGATCCGCTGGATATCCTTTTCCGCGAGACGAAAGTGTTCCCTGATGGGATACGCCACGTTCTCGCCGGCACTGAGGGAATCGAACAGGGCCGCCCCCTGAAAGAGCATCCCTATCTTTCTCCTGATAGGGACCAGCTCATCTTCCTTAAGCGGGATGATATCCCGCTTATCGATTTTTATTCTACCCCCGTCCGGTTTTTCCAGGCCGGAGATAAGCTTAAGCAGGACGCTCTTGCCTGTCCCGCTCCCCCCCAGGATGGTGATGGTCTCCCCCCGCCTGATGTCGAGATCCACCCCCGCCAGGACCTTGAGGTCCTCGTAGGACTTATGAATGTCCTTGATTTCTATGATCGGCCCTTGCATCTTCTCACAGCATCAGAAATATCTTGGTCAAAAAGAAGTCGCTCACCAATATCAAGATGGAACTCACTACCACCGTCGAGGTGGTGGCGCGACCGACGCCGACGGTCCCCCCCTTCGTGGTCATCCCCTGATAGCACCCGATGATTGCGATAATGAGGCCGAAAAAGAAGGTCTTCCCAATCCCGCTCGCCACATCCGGAAAGGTCAGCTTCTCCAAGATGGTGGTGAAGTAGTAATAAGAGGTCACCTGGAACTCCATCATGCTGATAAGGAGTCCCCCTATGATGCCCAAGGCAACGGCCACAACGGTAAGGAGGGGAAGGGCCACTACCGCCGCGATCAGCTTGGGAACCACCAACCTCTTCACGGAATTTGCTCCCATGACCCGAATAGCGTCGATCTGCTCGGTGACCTTCATGGAGCCGATCTCTGCGGCGATGCCCGAGCCGACCCTCCCTGCCACCATGATGCCGGTAAAGACCGGCCCTATCTCTCTGACCACAGAGAGGGCTACCACCACCCCGATAAACCCCTTGGCCCCGAAGCGGCTCAGGGCGGCAGCGGTCTGCAGCGCCAGGACCATGCCGGTAAAGAAGGCGATGACGTTGACCACGGTCAGGGACTGGATGCCGATTGATTCTATCTCCTGAAGGATAAGACCCAGCTGGTAGGGGGGCCTGATCCCATAATAGATCGCCTCAAAGAGGAGTTGAGCAGCCCCCCCCACATACGCGAGGGCAGCTTCTATGCGTCGTGTAATAAGAGAGATCGGGTCTTTCACCAGAGCCCTTTACGGTTGGAGGAAGTGTATGCTGGGCAGCAATTGATGAAAGGTCTCCACCTGGCGGGGAAATGCATCGCGAGGCGCCCAGAACATGATATCGTAGCACACCCCTTGCCCTTGCACCACATAGACCTCCGCCGTTATCTCGGTTCCCTCCACCCACGCCTCCAATACGGTCTTCAAGGCCTCTCTTCCATCGATCTTGTCTGTATCTCGGGAGATGATCCTCTTGCCTTCGAAGGCAATAAGGAGATGAGTGGTGAGGGTAACCAGATCCAGATCCTCTTTCAGGGGGTTGACGTCTACTACGATCGTAGCCCCTGTCCCTAAATCCCACAGGACAAAATCCACCCCCTTCCACGATAACCATTGCCATCCGTTGCCCCGAAGGTGGCCCTTTGGCCAGGGAATGGAAACCTCAAAATACCCCTTGGGATCGCTATAGCTGCCACCCGCTGCTGGTTTGAGCTGGTGGGCACAGGCCGAGCAACAGACGGAAAACAAGAAAAGAGGGATCACCAGATATCTCAGAGCGGCCTTTGACATCGGAAAATAGTTTAGATGACCTCCGAGGCAAAGTCAACTGCATTGGAGCGGGCCCTCCAGGTGGAGTTGCATGGATCCACGTGATATGCTACCATGGCATACTACAAGCAAGGGGGAGGGAGAAAAAATGTTAGGGGTCAACAAGGTAATCTTGGTGGGGAATTTGGGGGCTGATCCTGAGGTCAGATACTCCGGCGCGGGGACAGCCGTTGTCAACTTTCGTATTGCCACCAGTGAGAACTGGACCAACAAGGAGGGGGGGAAGGAGACCAGGACCGACTGGCACCGGGTGGTGGCCTTTGGCAAATTAGGGGAGATCTGCGCGGAATATCTGCGTAAGGGGAAACAGGTCTACGTGGAGGGAAAGTTGAGGACCCGCTCCTGGGACGACAAAGAGGGAAACAAGAGGTGGATAACAGAGGTCGTGGCCGGCAACATCGTGATGTTGGGACAAGCGGGCGAAGCCGGAGGTGGCCCTTTGGCCAGGGACCAGGCCAAAGGGATGGGCGGTGAGCCCACTGAGGGACCTCCCGAACCCACCCAGCATGACGACGATATACCCTTCTGAGCAAGGCTGACTGCTCGCGGAATCGCGCATAAGGACTTTAAGAACCGGCGGCTCAACAGCCGAGTTAAGGGCACAACTTCCTTAAAGAGAGTAAGGAGAATGAAAGAATGAAAACATCAACTTCAGAATTGTTTAAGGAGGCCCTAGACCTTGACGACAGCGATCGGGCGACTTTGGCAGGGCTATTGATTGAAAGCCTGGAGGATGAACCAGATCCCGAATTGGAAAGGATATGGAAAGCTGAAGTAGAACGACGCATTAAGGAACTTGACTCAGGAGATGTTAAGGCCGTTCCGTGGGAAGATGTAAAGGATAAATTGCTGCAGAGAAGACATGGGTGAAAAATTTATAGAGTTTCACCCTGCTGCCTTAGAAGAGGCCGAGGCTGCAAGGGACTGGTATGCTGAGCGGAGTTTAGTGGCATCAAAAGCCTTTGTTTCAGAATTGATCCATGCTGTCGAGCAACTTGTCGAAGCTCCTATGAGGTGGCCTCAATACGACGCCGATACCCGAAGATATGTCTTCTCAAGGTTCCCATTCAGTCTCATATATCGAATCTTGGGTAAGAAAATTCAAATCGTTGCAGTTGCACACACAAAAAGAAAACCTCAATATTGGAGAGATAGGTAATACTATAGACCAGTCATTGGACGACTCCTTTGAAGCTTTGGCTGCAGCGAATCACTCGCAGCCCATGAAAGGAAGGGGATGGGAAAACAAGGGGGAATTTCCATGTAGCTGGAAAATTTTCTATCTAATAATAAGTTAGGTGACGGCAGATCGCGTAATCATGACTCATAAACTCAGACTCTGTGCGATTCCAGAGAAATTTGCCATCTGCAAACTTCCGCCAGAAGCCCTCATTCCTCCCTGGGCTATCTCCGGCCAACTCTGGTCGGTCACTCGAACACCAACCGAACTTTCGCTGGTGTGTAGTCATTCTAGCGTGCCGCAGGGCGTCACGGCCGAACACAATTGGAGAGCTCTCCAAGTTGTCGGTCCCTTGCCCCTCGAGATGGTTGGTGTTTTATCTTCACTAGCGGCCCCATTTGCTGATAGTGGCGTAAGTATCTTTGTTATCTCAACGTTTGAAACGGACCTTCTCCTTGTACGCGAACAGTCGTTCGAGACAGCTTGCCAAATATTAGTACAGGCCGGGCACCTAGTTCTTGCAGATTAGAATAAGCCACCACCTAACCCTTATAAAGCGCTCCACCGGACGCAGCGCCTTCCCTGAAAAAGTGAATATCACAGACCAACTCTGAAAGAAATGTAATCCCGTCAACGAGGGGCCGCAAGAAAAGAAGGAGATTGCCCTATGCGGGGTGGACGACCACCCGCAAGGGATTGTGTGATCAAAAGACATGCCGCCGGGCCCTGACGTTGAGCAAGAGTCCTATCCCTATCAACGTAACAACAACTGAGGATCCTCCATAGCTGAGCAAGGGCAGCGGCAGACCGACAACAGGCATCATCCCCAAGACCATGCCGACATTGATCACCACATGCCAAAATATCATCGCCGTCACCCCCAGGGCAATGATGGACCCATACCTATCTTGTGTGCTCACACCCCTGGTGAGACCCCAGAGGATCAGGGCCGCATAGAGGGTCAGGACCACGCTACAGCCGATAAACCCCCACTCCTCCCCCAGCACGGCAAAGATAAAATCCGTATGGTGCTCTGGCAGGAAATGGAGTTTGTACTGGGAGCCCTGAAGAAATCCCTTCCCCCATATCCCGCCTGATCCAACGGCGATCTCGGATTGGATGATATGATACCCCGCCCCCAGGGGGTCCATATGAGGATTGAGAAGCGTGAGGATCCTGGTGCGTTGATAATCCTTGAGGATAAACCAGAAGATGGGGGTAGCGAGAAAGATCGCCGTACATATAATTAGGAAAGAACGAAAGCGGATCCGAACGAACAGGACGATGGAGAAAAAGATAAAGAGCATGACCATGGCCGTGCCCAAATCAGGCTGCTTGACGATCAGCAGGGCGGGCACCATGGTGATGATCGCCGGTATAAAAAGGTCACGCAACCGGTATCCATCCTTTCTCTCATGCCGAGCGAAATAGCGGGCAAGGGCGAGGATCAAGGCGATCTTCATCAGCTCCGAGGGTTGAAAGTAGAAAACGCCCATCTTGATCCACCGCTGCCCACCCCCGACAATCAGACCATAGATGAGCACGCAGAGTACAATCACGAGTACAAGGAGATAAAAGGGATAGGCGAATTCTTCATAATAGCGGTAATCGATAACGAAGACCGACAGACCGAGCAAGGCCCCTATGCCAAACCACAAGAGCTGACGCAGATAGAAGGGGATTCCCTCCCCAGGCATATTGATGGTGGCGCTGAACAGGTTCGCGATCCCGATCACCATCAGGGCAACGGTCAGGATGACCAGCCTATCATCCAGCTGCTCCCATAATCTCCTGTCGATCATTGTTCACCTCGTCTGAGCGAGAGATACCGCTTGATCATCTCGCGGGCCAGGGGAACGGCGGCAGCCCCCCCGTGCCCCCCATGCTCGACCAGAACCACCACCGCCAGGGGGGTGTGGGCAGCTATATAGGCCACAAACCAGGCATGATCCCTGAGCGCATAGGGCATATCCTCTGCCCTCTGTCTCTCCCCTCCCCTGAGCCGGACCACCTGCGCTGTCCCCGTCTTGCCGGCTATCTCCATCCCCTCAATGCGCGCGCCCCGACCGGTCCCTGCGTCCTCTTTCGTTACCCCTACCAAGGCCGCCCTCAACTCCTCCAAGGTCTTGGCAGAGATGGGGAGCTTCCCGATCCCCTCGGGGGGATACTCCTCTACCACCTTGTTGTCGAGGTCCTCCACCCGTTGTGCTATCTGCGGTTTGAGCAGGGTCCCGCCGTTGGCGACGGCGCTCATGAGGTTAAGCAACTGTATGGGGGTTACCAGGAGATAACTCTGCCCAATGGCCATGGAAATCGTCTCCCCTGCATACCACCGCCCCCCCACCCTGTCCCGCTTCCATGCCTCTGTCGGTACCAATCCGGGCTTTTCACCAGGCAGGTCAATGCCGGTGGGCCTCCCGAGGCCGCAATCCTCCGCATACCTGCCGAGCGTCTCCACCCCCAACCGCGCACCGACGTTATAGAAATAGATATCGCACGATTCCACCACCCCCCGATAGAACCGTGTCACCCCATGCCCGCCGGTACGCCAGCACTGATAACCTCGCTGCCCTAGATAATAGGTGCCCGTGCAGTTAAAGGGGGTATCGAGGTCTATAACGCCTTCCTCGAGGCCTGCTGCTGCGGTCACGATCTTAAAGACGGAACCAGGAGGATACATCCCCTGGATCCCCCTGTTCTGCAGGGGATGTAAGGGGTCCGAGACCAGTCTTTCCCACTCCTGTGCCGATATCCCCTCAGCAAAAAGGGCAGGTTGGAAAGCAGGACTGCTGCAAAAGGCCAAGATCTCACCTGTTAATAAGTCCATGGCGATAATCACCCCTGCCCTTTTGCCGAGCAGTTCCTCCCCGTACCGCTGCAGATCCAGGTCTATCGTCAAGTAGAGATTGCGCCCGCAGACGGGTTGGACCTCCTTAAGGACCCTGATCTCCTTCCCCGCGGCATCAACCTCCACCTGCCTTCCGCCATCCACACCCCGGAGGTGTTTCTCCCACATCAACTCAACCCCATATTTCCCCATCCAATCCCCCATTTGATATCCCTTTTTCTCCTGCAGCTCCTCTTTATTGATCTCACCGCCATAGCCCAGTACGTGGGCGGCTAAGGTCCCATAGGGATACGTCCTCACGGGCTCAATCTCTATCTCCACCCCGGGAAGATCCAATTGATGCGTTTTTATGGAGCTTAATTCTTCCCACGAGACATCTCGCTTGACCAGCACCGGCTGGAAGGGGGGGGTATCACGTTGTTCGATCACGGACGCTATTGCATCAGGGGAGAGATGGAGAAAGCGAGAGAGCTTCTGGGTTAAACCCTTGAGGTCGTCCACGTCCTCAGGCGTCACCATGCAGTTAAAGGCGGGCCGGCTGTCCACCAGGACCCTGCCCTTGCGATCCATGATCATCCCCCGGGGAGCAGGGTTTTTTATCAACCGTATCCTGTTGTTCTCAGAGAGGAACCGAAGCTCATGCCCTTTGATGATCTGTAGATACAAGAGCCTCCCACAAAAGATGAGGAAAACACACATGACGACTGAGATAAAATACCGATGCCTCGGCCTAAATTCCTCTGGCTCTTGCCTTCTTATGTCCATAGCGGAACCCATCCTCCGTCCCCCTCTCCCCGAGGTCAGATACCGTGGGGGTTATGACGAGGACGAGGGGTGAGAGGAGACCGGTGAAAAGGATTTGGAAGAGGAGCTGGCGAGCGAGGACGACAGCGGGGGTGTGGAGCATCCCTCCGATGAACAAGATGACGATCACGACCAAGCCATCAACCATCCCGCCAAAAAATACCATTGCTATCTTGGATGCCACGGTGGAAAAGTAAAACCTCTGCCGTATCCATCTGCTGAAGAAAAAGACCACCATTTTAGAGAGGGCATTGAGTCCGATAACACCCCCCGATAGCACATCTTGCATGAGACCAAACGAGAAAGAAAGCCCGCCTCCCAAGGGAAGAGGGTACTGAAAACTAAATAGGATCACCACGATGAGGACGACATCAGGGGCGGGCAACCAGGCGGGGAGAAAACCCACCAGGGTAGTCGCTACGATCAACCACAGCATCCCCACCGCGAAAAGACCGAGAGCCTTGAACAAAATGCCTAGCCCTCCCCTTCTCTTGCCGGACTTACAATCACCATCACCTCCTCCAGGCGTGAAAGATCAGCGCTCGGCATGACCTCTATTTCTTGGAAGAGACCATACTCCTTCTTTTCCACCCTCACCACCTCGCCCATGGAGAGCCCTTTGGGAAAGATCCCTCCGAGTCCGGAGGTGATGATGCGATCGCCGACCTGTATATCCTCCGTACGGGGGACATACCGCAAGTAACAGCGACCTCCACCCTCGCCCTCCACGATCCCCCGCATCCTGGTCCGCTCTACCAAGCAATCCACGGAAGAGTTTCGATCGATAACGAGCAAAACCACCGAGGAACTCGAGGAGATCCGCATCACCTTTCCCACCACCCCTTCTAAGGTCACCACCGGAAACCCTTTTTTCACACCGTCACGCTGCCCCTTGTTTATCACGATGGTCCTGAACCACGCTGAAGGAGAATAGGCGACGACCTCGGCGGCAATCATGGCTGCAGGGACCCGCGCTTTCAAGAGAAGGAGGCTCCGCAGGCGCTCAAGGGTTTGGGCAGACTCCCTCAGCTCGGCATTCTCCCGTTTCAGGCGGCGCACCTCTTCCTGTATGTGGCGATTCTCTTCCTTAAGGTTTACCAAGAGAACATGGTTTTGAAAAGCGGTGTGTACGGAGTCGACGATCCAATGAAAGGCACGTTGCCAAGGAGACAGAGGTCTCAGGCCGACTTTATGGAGCGCATCCCCTTCATAGCCGCCGCCGATCTGAAAGACGATGAGAACGACGACGCAGAAAAGCAGGCAAATAATAACGATCTTACCACGGCGTCTCCTAAGGTCTACCATCTTAATACGTGAGTGCCACCTCCCTGAGGAGATCGTTGTCGTCCAAGAGCTTGCCGGATCCCATAACCACCGTGGAGAGGGGATCGTCTACAATGGTAATGGGGAGATTGACGGCATTACGCAGCAAGACATCGATATTTTTCAATAAAGCCCCGCCTCCGGTCATCACGATCCCCTTATCGACGATATCAGAGGCCAGTTCCGGCGGGGTCCTCTCCAAGGTGATTCTCACGACGTCTACGATGCTGTTGAGGGGTTCGGTCAGGGCCTCTTTCACTTCATCCGCGGTCAGCTCCAAGGTCTTGGGGATTCCCGAGACCACATCCCGCCCCTTGACCTCCATCGTCGCTCCATCTTCGTCGGAGGGAAAGGCGTTCCCTAACGTGATCTTGACCTGTTCGGCGGTCCTCTCCCCGATGAAGAGATTATACCTTCTCTTGACATATTGGATGATAGCATCATCCATTTTATCCCCGGCCACTCGGATAGAGTTGGTGGTGACGATCCCGCTCATGGAGATCACCGCTACCTCCGTCGTCCCCCCCCCTATATCCAGTATCATATTTCCCGTGGCCTCCCTGATGGGAAGCCCCGCTCCGATAGCCGCGGCCATGGGTTCTTCAACCAGGTAGACTTCCCTGGCTCCGGCGGATTGTGCCGATTCCTTCACCGCCCTGCGCTCCACCGGCGTGATCCCCGAAGGGACACAGACAACGACACGGGGGCGGACGAAGGTCCTGCGATTGTGGGCCTTGAAGATAAAGTGACGGAGCATCTGTTCCGTTACCTCAAAATCAGCGATGACCCCGTCTTTCATAGGACGTATGGCGATGATGTTTCCCGGCGTCCTTCCCAACATCTTCTTGGCCTCCTCGCCGATGGCGAGGATTTTCTGGTTTCCCCGGGGATCGCGATAGACGGCTACGATCGAAGGTTCATTGGACACAACCCCTTTTCCCTTGACATAGACCAAGGTATTGGCCGTACCGAGATCAATGGCCAGATCGGTGGAAAAGAGATTCCTGACAACGTCGAGCATGTTTATTTCCTTTCCTTAATTCATGCACAGCATACCGTAACAAAGAAACCGAGCGGAATCAAGAAAAATCAGGAGATGGCCGCCTCACACCCCGACTTTTTTGGCATGGTGCCGAATAAGCATCCACACTGGTTTTAAGCTGGCAACCTTCAGGTCTTACAGGAGGTATAGCGGATAGCTTTGGAGAGTAACGGAGAAGACAAAACGGAGTGGGGGAGATTAGCCGGAGGTGGCTCTGGCCAAAGGGCCACTGGCCAAAAGGCCACCTTTGACCAAGGGGTCACCTTCGGCGGCTTCGGCTTCGGTTTCAGCTCAGACGGTTTAGCCAGCGGCAGGGGAATATTGACGCTCTTTCCTGCGCATCCTGCGGATGGCCTTGGCCTTTTTTAGCCTTGTCCGTTCACCCTTGCTGATAAAATATGAGTGCTTCTTTAAGACCGGCTGAACGTTTCTCTGGAAATCCTTCTTGAGCCGTTTAAGCATCTTCTCGAGGTCATCCCTCTCGGTCATTCTCTCCCCTCCCTTCTCTTCCGAAATATAGCCCAGAATACCGCCACGTCCGATACACCCTCCTCCCTCCGACCCCGTCTTGATAGTATTGAAGGACAGTATAAACCACCTGCTCAATAATTACAACCCCTTCTGAACAGGCCCCCCCATTTTCCCCTTGAAGAAAATCAATCGGTAGTTTAGACTCTGGGCGGTGGAAAAGCCCAAGATCGTGGTGATAGTCGGCCCGACTGCCAGCGGCAAGAGCGCCGTGGCTTTGGAGCTGGCGCGGCACGTCGGGGCTGAGATCATCAACGCCGACTCGATCCAGGTCTATAAATACATGGATATCGGCACGGCCAAGCCCTCTCCCGAAGAGCGGAAATTAGTGAGGCATCACCTCATCGATATACTCTACCCTGATGAGGAGTTCAGTGCGGCCCTGTTCCGGGAGGAGGCCAGGCAGACCATAGCCGAGGTGAGCACGCGGCGAAAAAAAGCGATGGTAGTGGGCGGCACCGGACTCTATATCAAGGCCCTGACCTCCGGCTTGATCAGGGGGGGGGAGGTGGACCCAGCCATCCGGTCGCGCTTGCAATCCGAGGCCCAGGGCGGAGGAAGGGAGCGCATCTATAGGCGCCTCAAGGAGGTGGACCCGATTACCGCCGCGCGACTCCATCCCCATGACACCTACCGCATCATCAGGGCCCTGGAGGTCTACGAGAGGACGGGTCGACCCATTTCGGCCCTCCGCCAGAGGCACCTCTTTCAGGAGGAGTCCTATCAGGCGCTGAAGATCGGTTTGATGCCGGAGCGGGCAGACCTTTACCAACGCATAGATGAGAGGGTTGATGAGATGATTCGGCAGGGGCTGAGAGAAGAGGTACTGCACCTGTTAGAGATGGGCTATGCCCCCGCACTCAAGGCGATGCAATGCCTGGGCTACAAACAGATCGTGGCCCATATCCAGGGAGAGTACGATCTCGCCGAGGCTACGAGGCGTATCAAGCGCGATACCAAGAGATATGCCAAAAGGCAGATTACCTGGTTCAAGGCCGATGCCCAAATCCACTGGGCGGTTTATACCAAGGATCGAGATGCCGTCGTCAGGATGATCGAGGGGTTCTTGCGGAATAATTGAGGGAGGAACAGCGTGCACAAGGATGAGGTCAAACTGGTCATCGAATCCCTCTTGTTCGTCCATCAGCACCCCCTCACGCTGGATAACATCGTGAAGATCATCGGGGACCAAGCGGGGAAAAAGGTGATTAAGGAGGCCATGAGTGAGCTCGTGGCTGAATATCAGGGCATGGGGAGGAGCTTTCTTCTGGCGGAGGTGGACGAGGGATACCAGTTCCGCACCAAGGCCGCATATGCCCCCTGGATCAGAAACCTGAGGAAGGTAAAACCAACCAAGCTCAGCCAATCCGCCTTGGAGACCCTGGCCATTGTCGTCTACCGGCAACCGATTGTTAGGGCGGAGATCGAACACATCAGAGGGGTGGATTCGGGCTGGGTGTTGAACTCCCTCTTGGAAAAGGGGCTTATCAAGATCCTGGGCCGCAAGGAGGTCGCCGGCAGACCTTTGGTATACGGGTCGAGCAAGCGCTTTCTGGAGGTCTTTGGTCTGCGCAACCTGAGCGGACTGCCCACCCTCCAGGAACTCGACGCTTTGAGGGGAGAAGAGGGGTCGCAGCCACAGGAGGAGGAAGTGAAGGGAGAGGAGCAATAGGGATGGCCTTAGTCAGGCTGCACAAGATCCTGGCCGACGCTGGCGTTGCTTCCAGGAGAAAAGGTGAAGACCTGATCCTCGCGGGAAAGGTCAGCGTCAACAATAAGGTGATCAGGGAGTTGGGAATCATGGCTGATCCCGCTTATGATCGAATCAGGGTGGATGGGAAACCGCTTCCTAAGCCCTCCCCCAAGGTCTATTACCTCCTCTATAAGCCTCGGGGGGTCATCACCACACTCCATGACCCCGAGGGGAGGCCCATCATAAAGGATCTCATCCCGCGGGTCAAGGCCAAGATCTTTCCCGTTGGGAGACTCGATTACGACGCCGAGGGGCTCCTGTTGCTCACCAACGATGGGGAGGTGGCCATGAGGCTCGCACACCCCCGCTACCGTGTCCCCCGGACATATCTGGTAAAGGTCAAAGGGGTCTTGTCCAGCGAGGAGATGGCGAGGCTCGAGAAAGGGGTCATGCTCGCAGATGGGATGAGCCCTTCCCTAAAGGTCAAACCGATGGGAAGGCTGCAAAAGAACTCGTTGCTGAGGGTTACCTTGCACGAAGGCAGGAACCGGGTGATCAAGAGGACCTTCGAGGCGATTCAGCATCCGGTCGTGAGACTCAAGCGGATCGGATTCGCCTCCCTCACCCTCGAGGGGCTGCAGCCGGGTGAGTATCGCCCCCTCTTATCGGAAGAAATAGAACAATTGCGAGGTCTGATATGATACCGTGGCTGGAGATCCGTCGAAAGATCATGCATACCTGGCCCATCATCATTCCTATTGTGTATCGCTACATCTCCAAGGACACGGCCTTAACGATCATGCTTCCGATCTGCACGTTCTATGTCTTTTGTGACATCTTCAGACACTTTCACGAGGGATTCAGGAGGTTTTTCGACCGGGTCATCACCTCCAACTTCCTGCGTGAGCATGAGAAGCATGGTTTTATCGGGTCCACCTATTTCATCTTCGGCGCGCTCTTGGCCATCATCCTCTTCCCCAAGCCGGTGACCATCGCCAGCCTCTACATCCTCATTATCAGCGATGCGGCGGCGGCCATTGTGGGAACCATGTGGGGGAGGACCCGCATCTTTGCAAAGTCCCTGGAGGGTAGCATTGCCTTTTTTGTCAGCGGGATGATCGTCGTGGTCCTCGCCATGCAAGATAAACCCCTGTGGGGGGCATCAGCAATGCAAGACCACCTCCTGTGGGGGGTATTAGCAGTGATGGGGGCCACCTTAGCCGAACTCCTCCCCACGGGATTCGACGACAACCTCACCGTCCCCCTGGTGGCAGGGGTGATTATGATGTTCGGGTTTTGGATTTGACAGGCTGTTAAAAAACACCGAACTGCTATGTTCTTACAGCCGGATGCTCAGGGCGGGGGCAACCACGCCCTTTTTTGCCGGGTTTTAGCATCTTCCCTTATCCAAGGACGATCACGGCATCTCCTATGGCTACCTTACCGCTCTTGACTACCTTCCCAAACCTTCCCTCACGGCTGACGATGTAGGGCTTCCCCGCATCCTTAGGCGTCTCCTTGCCGATGTGGCAGATCAGGACCTCTGCCTCGCCGATCCTCAGCCTGCGTCCAACCTTTAGCTCATCCAGGGAGATCCCCTCCATGGTGATGTTCTCGGTATAGTCATCGTCGCTCAAGGTAGCCCTGATGTCTGGAGGCACCAGGGCCATGGCCTCCAGCGGTAGAATGCTCACCTGCCTATCCCATGCGCCGGCATGGGCATCGCCGTCCAAGCCCCATTCCTCGCGGAGATACCCCTCATGCACATTTATTTTGGGAACACCCCGTTTCGCGGCCTTGTTGACGGCTATAACCTTTCCTACCATCTACTCTTTTCCAAATCCTAATAAGGTTTTATCTCTGGACATATCATAATCCCCCTCTCCCGCTAGCGGGAGAGGGTTGGGGTGAGGGTGGATATGCCCCCGGACTCCCCCTCACCTTATTCCTCTCCCCAAGGGGAGAGGATGCTAAGAGGTTCGGCAATCTCATTTATCGTGCCAAACGTTCACGTCGAAAGTCTCCGCTCTTGCCCCCCTGCTTCTCCACCAGGTGGATGTCGGAGATCACCATCTCCCGATCCATTGCCTTGCACATATCGTAGATGGTCAGGGCGGCAATGGCTACCGCTGTCAAGGCCTCCATCTCCACGCCTGTTTTGCCCTGCAGCCGGACCTGCGCCTCGATCTCTATGCAGTGTTTCTCCTCAATCGGCTTGAATGCAATCTCCACATTCGTAATGTTTAGAGGATGGCACAGGGGTATAAGCTCTGCCGTCTGCTTGGCCCCCATGATCCCCGCTATCTTGGCTATGCCTAAGACGTCTCCCTTCTCAATCCCCCCTGCCACGATCCCCTGGAAGACCTCCGGCCTCATGTGCACCATCCCTCGGGCTGTAGCCTGCCTCAGTGTGCTATCTTTTTCAGTAACATCGACCATCCTCGCCCTGCCCTTCTCGTCCAGGTGGGTAAATTCCTTCATCTCCTATCCTCCTATGGCGTGCATCCCCCTCTGACACTTCTTAAAGCGAATATCCCCGATCCGATGCCCCTCTGGTTTGGCCTGCAATGCCTGATAAAGGATTTCTTCGAGCATCGCCTCGCTTCCCGATTTTCTTAAGGCCCCCTTAAGGTCGATCTCCTCGTCGGAGAAGAGACAGGTCCTGATCTTACCATCAGGGGTAAGACGGAGACGGTTACACTGCGCGCAAAAGTGGCTGCTGATGGGTGAGATAAACCCGATCTCCCCTTTTCCTCCCTTTATATAATACCTCTTTGCCGGCCCCCCGTTTTCTGGAGGGCCTATGGGCATGAGTTTTCCTATCCCCCTGATCTCCTCCATGATTTGGGAGGATGGAATCGCCTCTTCGTTGTTCCAGTCGTTTCCTTCCCCGACGGGCATGAACTCGATGAAGCGGATGTGCAGGGGATAGGCGAGGCTCAAGCGGGCGAATGCCTGGATCTCGTCGTCGTTAAAACCCTTGATAACAACCACGTTTACCTTGACCGGCGAGAGGTCCTGCCGCAGGGCTTCTTCGATCCCCTCCCATACCTCCGTGAATCTATCCCTCCTGGTGATGTAGGCGAACCGATCGGGCTTGAGGGTGTCGAGGCTGATATTGATGCGCAGAAGCCCGGCCTCGGCCAACTCTTTGGCATATTCCCTTAAGAGAACCCCGTTGGTGGTCAGGCTCAGGTCTTGGATCCCCTCGATCTTTGCAATCCTCTTGATGAGATCAACCACACCCCTCCGCACGAGGGGCTCCCCGCCGGTGATGCGGACCTTGGAGATGCCGTTGCAAGCGAAGACCTCGATCGTCTTCACGATCTCCTCATAGGTGAGGAGGTCTCGGTGCTCGACCAACTCAACCCCCTCTTCGGGCATACAGTAGCGGCAGCGAAGGTTGCACCGGTCGGTAA
>Ga0214474_1000421_pt1 | contig 21293 bp, 21 predicted proteins | sample RVTome_2_FD_187335 | JGI IMG/M metagenome (GOLD analysis project Ga0214474, IMG submission 187335) | Soil microbial communities from uranium-contaminated site in the Upper Colorado River Basin, Wyoming, United States - RVT95D214 HiSeq ...
TCCTTTTCGGCGGCCGTCAGAATGGCCAGGTAATCGGCGCCAGCATATACTATGGTTCCCCGTACCAGATGTGGCTCATACTCTTCTATCTCTTCGATGGTGCAGTTGTGTTTCTTCAAGTCGTCCAGCTGGGCAAGGCGCTGCACCCTTTGTCTGGACAGTTCGCCGTAGGGCATCGGATGACGTACCGCGATGACTCTCAGTCCTTTCTTCTTCAGAAGCTCTATGATCCTTCTCGAAGTCTGGCTTTTGCCAGCGCCTGTTCTCACCGCACATACCGCGATAACAGGTTTGCTGCTTTTGAGCATTGTGTCCTTCGGGCCAAGCATCATGTAAGTTGCCCCGGCCGCATTCACGATTGCACCGATGTGCATCACGTGCTGGTAGGAGACATCGCTGTAGGCAAATATGCAGTCATCAACATTCAACTCTTTTATCAACCGGGGCAGTTCTTCCTCTGCATAGATGGGGATTCCCTCAGGATATAGTTCGCCCGAGAGCTCAGGGGGATATTTCTTGCCGGAGATGCCCGGAATTTGCTGCGAACCTGTGAAGCCTACTACGTTATACCGCTTATTCTTTCTGAAAAACACGTTGAAGTTGTGATAGTCTCTCCCAGCGGAGCCCATGATGATGACATTTCTTCTTGTCATTAATATCCTTCTCCTCTAGCCTTCATTTTTGGCCTTCCTGAATGAGCCGAAATATTAGCACATCTCGGCCTTTTGTGAACAGCTATACATGCTGATCGCACGAGCAGTGTGTGCCACAAGGACATGATAGGCGGCCTCGGGGTATTGATTGCGCCGTACAGACAGGTTGTAGTCGACATAACTCTCCCTCACAAAAAACGCTCCTTCTGTCGGCGCATCTGCGACGAGGTTGTCAGAGGAATGCCTGAAGTCGAAAGCCCCGAAGAGAAGCGTTCACGCTGTGTGGTAAGTATAGGCAGACACCATTGCCCGTCAGCGGCTTCTTCGGCCCCCTGTTATGAAGCTCCTTTACATCCCCCCTTGCTGAAGTTATTATATGCCGTATTTGAGCGGGCTTGGTCTCCGCCCTAGTATTCGATTGAGGACAGCAAGACTAGCTCAAGGATAAAAAGAGGGATTCAAATGTTAAAGGGCAAAAAAGTTCTTCTACGACCGATGAAGAGATCCGATATCTCATATTATCTGAAGTGGTTTAACGACCCGGAGGTAGTCCAGTATCTTGATATGTATCTGCCGATGACGGAAATGGCTGAGGAGAAATTCCTCGAAGAATTGGGCACCACGAGAGCGAGAAGCGATGTTATTCTTGTTATCGAAGTGATCGAAGGTGACTCAACCAGACCAATCGGCAACTGTGGTCTGCACCAGATTAACCCAAAGGACCACGATGCCATTTTTGGAATCATCATAGGCGAAAAGGATTATTGGAGCAAAGGCTACGGTCTGGAGGCTGCCCGGCTGCTAATCAACTATGGCTTTCAACAATTGAATCTACATCGCATCTCATCGGCTGCGGTTGCCTTCAACGAACGCAGCATTAAGCTTCACAAGAAACTCGGCTTTCAGGAAGAGGGCCGTCTGCGGCAGGCCATGTTCAAAAACGGGCAATATCATGACCGGGTGGAGTTCGGCCTCCTGAAGGAGGAGTGGAAAGAGTTGCGATAATGAGGCCCGGCAAAAGAGGGTTATCGGGATAGTCTCCTTGTGAGAAAATGAATTTGAGAACGTTAACAGGCAAGATGAGAATGGTTATAACCGGAATTGTTTCATGCCTGAGGGGGCAACATATTGCAGTTCATCGGGTAGAATTTCTAGCAACGTGAAATCAGGGTCTTCGGGGCTGGACCAATAATTGTTAAAGAAACCAATCCGTCTTGCGATGCCGGCTTTCGTCTCCTTATCATTGATGATTTGAGCCTTTCCCAGTATTCGTATACAGCAATCCTCGCTATTCTCACTGAATTGATAGGTGAACTCCACATTTGCATTCCGCTCAATTTGTGTAACTTTGTTACTGGAAGTAGAAGTCACCATCCAGAACCTGCGATCCAAATATATCAGCGTCATTGGCCTTACTCTTGGTCGCATTCCATCCATAGTGGCCAGTGCGACAAATTGAGTTTCCTTGAGTTGATTCAATATTTGCCCCAGCTCATTGCTTGCGTAGGTCATTCTTGCCTCTCCTCACATTTCTATAAGACTAACGACAAGGGGATTATAGGATAGAGATACCGGCCAAATCAAGCTACGAATTATCTGACTTTGAGTCCCATATACTGTTGGGCAACCATCGGGATGTTCGATTCTTTTGCACTATGACCGGATTTCCGATAGGGAGGCATTAACCTTTCTACCCACTGTCCCGCTTGCTTAGAAGTTATGCAACGAGCTACGGAAGTCAGCTGTACGCAAGAACTTAGTAGCCTCTGGTTAGTGGTTTGAAGTAGGACGCAAGTTCAGCTGCCTACATTGCATTTCCCGTAGCCATTGTCTCCCACGGCGGTCACAGTACCGTCGTTTCTAACTCCCACTGTGTGCAGTAAGCCTGCGGCGACCTGAATAATGTCTGTCCAGTCGCCGACATCGCACTGCCCCACCTGTTCTTCGTATGGACCCGAGCCTCCCACCGCGACCACGGTGCCGTCGGTTTCGAGTCCCACCGTGTGACTCCAGTGCGCTGCCACTTGGTCGATGTTCATCCAGTCGTCAACGTCGCACTGTCCTGCAAAGTTTGCTCCTACGGCGACCACGGTGTGGTCGGACTTAAGCCCCACTGTATGACATGCACCTGCGGAGACCTGGGTAATGTCAGTCCAGCCGCCGACGTTGCACTGTCCCGCGGAGTTCCATCCCACGGCGACCACGGTGCCGTCTGCCTTAAGTCCGACCGTGTAGCCGTAACCTGCGGAGACCTGCGTTATATCTGTCCAATTGCCGACATCGCACTGGCCGAGGTCGTTCCATCCCACGGCCACGACAGTGCCATCGGACTTACGCCCTACCGTATGAGATTCACCTGCGGAGACCTGGGTGATATCCGTCCAGTTACCAACATCGCACTCTGCAGAGACATTTTCTCCGACCGCGACCACGGTGCCATCTGACTTAAGACCCACCGTGTGTGCGGCGCCTGCGTCGACCTGCGTAATGTGTGTCCAGTTGTCGACATCGCACTGTCCGTATTCGTTCCATCCCACGGCGACAACAGTGCCGTCGGACTTAAGCCCCACCGTGTAATCCTCACCTGCGGCGACCTGGATAATGTCGTACCACCTAAAGTTAGCCGTGGTCGAGTAGTTGTTATCCATGATGATGGTTGTATTAGCAGCATTAATATCGGCAATAGTGTCTACATTGCCGGTCCACTTCGAAAACTGGTAGCCTTGGTCAGGTTGAGCGACAAGCGTGACTATCGTATTAGCGGCATAGATGAAAATCCCCTCACCAGGTTCGGTTACTGACCCTCCGTAGCTACTGAAGATGTCGAGCCTATACCAACCTTCGTCCAGTTCAAAGTTGGCGGTGATGGTGGTGAGGGAGGAGTCATCGCTCAGGGTGATGTTGGTCGCGGCCGACTCGATATCGGCGATCGTGTCCACATCGCCAGTCCAGCTTGCAAAGTGGAAATGTTCGTCAGGCTCGGCAACGAGGTCGACCATAGTGTTAGTGGGGTACTCAAAAAATCCTTCACCGGGTTCGGTTACTGAACCTCCATAGGTACTATGGATTCGGAGGGAAGAATAGCCAGGAGCATGCCCATCACCACAGCCTGTGATCATGACAATTAAGTCTGTCACAACCAAAAGGATGCTAATTATTGCCGCGCAACGACGTACGCTTGAACCAGGCATCATCTTCATACCCTTTGTTCGCCTTAGACTGCTCAAGACACAATCATATACTGACATTGTTAATTTCTCATTAAGGAAATTACTAATGGTTGTTGGGTGGTGTCCAGGACATACTGTAGGGTTAAGGAGTCACCATTCGACGAACATAGGGATGTCGACGTGCACTTAGACGTGATAATCCAAACTACTGTGTAGTTCCATGGTCAACTGCGCCGGGGCTGGCGAGTCTTCACTTGTCCTTAACCTATCCAATTTGTTAGCATACAGTTAGCCTTGACCTGCCCTGTTGTTCAGCCCATGCCAAGCGAAGGAGTGACAGATGCTGATTGATTCTCATTGTCACCTCGACAGATATGAAGAGAATCTGGGAGGCGCATTAGAGCAGATAAGGCAGCACCGGATTTTCACAATCAGTAATTCCATGGACCTTCCCTCATACAAACAAAATGTGAAAATAGCTGCCACATGCGACCTTGTCTTACCTGTTTTTGGTGTCCATCCCTGGAATGCTTCGGAATACGTTGGCTGTCTCAAGGATTTGGATTGGGCCATTTCTGAGAGCCCGATGATCGGTGAGATTGGCCTGGACTACTACTTTGTTAAGGAAACCTCGCGATACGATGATCAGAGAAAAGTATTTGAATACTTCCTCAGAGCGGCGAGCAGGCACAGGAAGATCGTCATCGTACATACCAAAGGCGCGGAAAGCGAAGCCTATCAGCTTCTGAAACAACACAGTGTAGAGCGCGCAATTATCCACTGGTACTCAGGACCATGGCATATTCTCAAGGCAATGGTAGAGTGTGGGTTCTACTTCACTATCGGAGTTGAAGTGCTTTTTTCACAGCATATTCAGGACATTGCAGGATACTTGCCGGCGGAACTGATTCTTACAGAAACGGATAACCCTGGAGGTAACGCATCAATTACCGGGACTATCGGGACACCGTTGCTGATAAAGGACGTTATCGGGAAGCTGGCAGAAATTAGAGGGGCTTCTGACCAGACTATCATGACCACAGTTCAGAATAACTTGATAAGGGTTGGCGGCAATGACCCTTGGTTGACAAAAATACGAGCTTCCAGTAGTTAGAAGGCCACGTTTCCGCGTGACTCTCTATGTCCCGTGATTTCCACTGATTCGCCCGTCGTAGCTGTGCGGTGGGTAGCCTGTGATGAGAGTGGTGGGCAACTTATTAATGGGGTGGGGGTAAACACATACTTCGGCTCCGTAAACCTGCTTGATGTTGTGGGCTGTAAGTATGTCGAGTGGCGTGCCTTCAGCGTAAACCTTTCCTTCATTGAGCATGACCATCCAATCGCAGTATTGGGAAGCCAAGTTCAAATCATGTAATGCGATAATGACGGTCAGGCTTTGCTCTTGGCAGAGGCTCTTGACCAGATTGAGAATCTCGACTTGATGGTTTATATCCAGATTGGCGGTGGGTTCATCAAGGAGCATCGCCTTTGGCTGCTGGGTTAGCGCCCGGGCGATAATAAGCCGCTGTCTCTCTCCTCCCGAAAGCTCGCTTACTCTGCGCTCGGCGAAGGATTGGGTATGTGTGGCCTCCATGGCTTGCCAGGCGATAGCCAGGTCCCTTCCTCCTTCGTAGCGAAAAAGCCCGAGGTGAGGCGTCCGTCCCATGAGCACAACTTCAAAAGCCGTGAATGCCGCGGGCAAGGCCGGGTCTTGCGGCACCGTGGCCACAAGGCGAGCCAGTTCATCGCGCTTAATGGTTCTTATATCACGGCCGTCAATCAAGATTCGCCCGGAGAATAGGTCAACTACCCGGGTCATGCCCTTGATTAACGTGGACTTGCCCGAGCCGTTGGGGCCGACCAGCCCCAATACTTGGCCGGGCCCGGCCTTCATATTTACATCGTGCAAGATGGCTCGATGGTCGTAACCCAGGCTGACGTTGTCCAGCTCAATCATTCTTGCTACTCGTTCCTCTTATCATCTTACCTATTCCTCTTGTCATTCCAATTCCTTTTGTCATTCTGAGCGAAGCGAAGAATCTCAAGACCCTTCCCCTTCGTTTCACTCAGGGTCAGGGTGACAGATAAGTGACTTAGAAGAAAGCAAGCCCCTTTTTCTTCCGGAGTAGGTAAAGGAAGAAAGGTGCCCCACAGAAAGCAGTAATTATTCCTACCGGAATCTCCGTAGGAGGAATTATGGTGCGGGCTAAAGTATCGGCCAGGATGAGAAAGATGGCACCCACCAGTGTGGATAGAGGGAGCAAGAACCTATGGTCCGGCCCCCAGATAAGCCTCACGGCATGAGGGACGAGTATGCCGACGAAACCGATAAGGCCGGTGAAGCAAATCGCTGAGGAAGTAATAAGGGTGGCAGCCGCCAGTAGTGTGATTTTGACCCTTTCTACATTGATGCCCAGTTGCTGGGCCTGGTCTTCGTCAAGCTGCATGACATTGAGCGGTCGGGCATGAATCCAGATGACTACCAGCCCCGCCAATACACAAGGGAGGACCGTCCATACCTCAGACCATTTAGTCAGGTAGAGTCCACCGAGCAGCCAGAATACGATTCCGTGTAATTCTTTGCCGGAAATGGTCATGAGATAGGAGGTAGCTGAGGACAGAAGAGCACTTAGGGCTACTCCGGCGAGGATAAGCGTGGTGGCAGGCAGGGTTTTGCCGATGCGAGCCAGCAAGTAGACTACAACCACGGCGCCTATGGCGCCAATGAAGGCAAATAATGGCACAGCCCCGAAGGCCATCCAGGATAGGGTGAAGGGAGTAAGCATGGCAATAGTCGCCCCCAGCCCGGCTCCTGAGGATACACCCAGGAGATAGGGGTCAGCCAGAGGATTGCGAAACAGTCCCTGATAAGTGGCGCCGGCTACTGCCAGGGCTGCCCCTACCAGACCGGCCAGAAGTATGCGCGGCAGCCGGATATCAATGATTATCGTTTTCAGAATTTCCAGGCTCACCGGCATCCCCTGGATTTCGAGTGAAGCAGGAGTAATATGAACGAACGGCAGTTGGGAGAGAAGGACTTGGAAAGTGGTGGTGAACGGTATAGGAACACTCCCCAGAGCAGTGGCAAATACGACCACCACCACCAGCAGGGCCGCAAGCCCTATCAGTGAGTAGACTCTGCTTTGCCAGCGTATGGCAAAAGGAATAGCTGGCTCAGTAAATACCTCAGCTACACTACGTGCCATCGTTCCTAGTATTCAATGCCTTTCCGGCTCTTTACCCCTTGATTATAAGGGTGCTTCACTTCCTTCACCTCACTGACCAAATCTGCTTTTTCTATAATGTTTTCCGTGACGCCCCGACCGGTTAAGACAAGCTCTAGCTGCGATGGCTTTGCCTCCAGAAGAGCAAGGACATCTTCTTCTTTCAGAAAGCCGTCGCGCACGGCAATGTTTATCTCGTCCAAGACAAGCATATCCCAGGATGGGTCCTGAAAAAGCTCCTTAATGAATGCCAGTCCTCTGGAGCATTCCTGGCAGACATCGTCAGGATTCAGTTCTTTGTAGAAGTGGGGATGTTTCCTGGCGAAAAGGAAAGTCTTTACCCCCAGCTTTTCCAGGGATTTGTATTCACCGTAGCCGAATGCCTCAGGGTCTTTAAAAAAAGAGAGGAAGCCGACTTTGAAGCCGTGCCCGGCAGCGCGGACAGCCTGACCGATGGCGGCAGTGGACTTTCCTTTGCCAGGGCCGGTATAGACTTGAATCAAGCCTTTCTTTTTCATCTCGACTTTCCTCTGCTCTCTAGGAGGGAAGAACCTTCACCTAGCTAAGCCTCAGGCTCCTCAAATATCTCGGGGTGAATGAAGTGGGCAAACCACTCCAAGCCTTTGACCAGCCTGGGACCCGGACGTTGAGCCAAGTCATCATCGAATGTGTAAATTCTTCCTGTTTGACTGGCGTTGGTACTCGCAAGCTCAGTTGCATTGAGTGCCCAGTCATACGACCATTCGCTGGTGATGATTATTTCCGGGTTGAGGAGGATGACCCATTCAATTTCGACCATGGCGCCACTCTCGAAGTATTGAGAAAAGATGTTCACGCCACCAGATGTATTGATCAGGTCGTCGATCCAGGTGTTCCTGCCAACAGTCCACATAGGGTCATGCCATGTCATATAGAAGACCCGTGGCTTTTCCTCAAGCTCCTTGACTTGCCCTTCTATCTCTGTAATCTTGCCTGTCATCCCGTTCACAAGTTCCAGAGCTTCTGCTTCCTTGCCAGTAATCTGTCCTATTTTCTGAATGCTTTCCAGTACATCGTCCAGAGTCTGTGGCGCCACAGCAAACACTGTGAACCCTTGGTCTTCCAAAGCAGGGATAAGGTCAAATCTGTGAAAATCAGTGGCCAATATCAGGTCAGGCTCTAGAGCAATTATTTTCTCTATATCGGGTCCGTAATAATCTCCCACCTTTTCCTTGTCCTGAGCTTCCGGAGGGTAATCACAATACATTGTCACTCCCACGACCTTGTCTCCCAGCCCCAGGGCAAACAAAATCTCGGTGTTAGAAGGAGCCAGGGAGATAATTCTTTCGGGTGTTCCGTTAATGGCGACCAGCCTTCCCAGGTCATCAACTACATACTGTGTTGGTGTCTGTTCGCCAGGATTGCAGGCTGTCAGGACAAGAGCTATGCCCAAAAGCGCCGCCAGGAACCAGTTTGGGCCTCGAGCAAAGATTTGCTTACAGGATCTTTTCATGCGAGTCACTTTCACCTCCCCTTATACAAAACTACTTGATTTTACACAAGTGCACTTGTTTTCTACATTTTAGATATTGACGGGTGGAATGTCAAGGGGTTTTGGGGTTATTCTGAGAAAATTTTGTAGTTCAGAGGGATATGTGATCAGGAGAGATAGGGAATTTCCTATCTTCTCCTCAGGTCGGCAATCTCATAATGCAGGTTCTCCTCCTCCAATCTCTGCACCAAAAGTGGAACCTTATCTTCACTACAGACAACCAGGGAAGGCAAGCCACAATAAGCTGCCTCTATTGCTGCTTCTCTCACACCGTGGACGTAGTCAGGCTTTACACCTATTTGACTCAATGCTACGAGTGCTTCCGTGCCCAGTGCCCCCACCAGCCTTGCTTCCTTTACATGCTTTTTGAGTCGGGCAAGATTGGTCGTCCGGGAACCTCCATCCTGCACATTGGGCACCTTGCCTATCATCACTTTGGCTGGCTCGAGCTTTATTACGCCTTGGATGTTGCGTATGCCGACATCCTGTCCCTTTTTGGCCGCAGTTACGATTATTCCTTTAGCCCCTTTGCCCTTGATGACCTTGGAGGCGAAGAGCAAGCCGTCCTTCATATGTAGTGCTACTGATTGGCCAACGGTTAAGTCGCTATCGGCTATGGCAGTGGTAGTTGATATATCAGCCACGACTTTGCTCACAAACCACGCATAGCTATGCAGCTGCCGGGACATCTGCAAAATCCAGTCTACGCCTTCTTTGGTTACCTTATATCGGGAACGACCTTCAGAACTCAGCCAGCCATCCTTTATCAATTCCCTTATGTATTCGGAAACCGCCTGTGAAGTGATGCCCAATCTTGGGGCGATGTCTTTCTGCTGTATGCTAGGCTGATGTGCGGCTATTTCCACCATTATCTGGAACTTAGTAGCCAGATTTTTGCTCTTTAATATCTGCGCCATGTCAACCATTATATCACCTGCTAGCCGGGCCAAATTAGCAGAGTGAGCTCGGGCAGATGCGATTCAATATACACTTAGCGCACTGCGGCTGCCGAGCGCAGCATATCCGCCGGCCATGCTCTATCATGTGGACGTGAAATTGATATACCTTTGAAGGCGGGACTTGTTCCTGCAGCAGGCTATGCGCCTTGTCTACAGACACGTTGGAATCAAGTAGTCGTAATCGTTTAGCTACCCGAAAGATGTGGGTATCCACGGGCAGTGATGGCTTCCCTAGAGAGAAAAGCAGCACGCAGCTAGCTGTCTTATGTCCCACCCCGCGTAGACGAATCAGATATTCCTCAGCTTTAGCCATAGGCTTCGATTTGAGGGAGTTGAGGCTGATACGACCCTGCTCTTTTTCGATTTGCTCAAGTACCTGCTTGATTCTAGCGGCCTTGATTTGGAATAAACCCCCGGACTTAATGACCCGGGCGATATGCTCTGCTGGAGCCGACGCTACAGCTTCCCAGTTGGCGAAGCTAGCTTTAAGAGAGGCAAAAGCTCTTCCCGAATTTGTGTCCGATGTATTCTGGGACAATATGGTCCCTATGAGCACGTCGACAGGGTCTCTACGCGCGTGCCACTCTCGGGGACCATACTCTTGTTCCAAGAGTTTAATGACTTCTTTAATAGCCACTGGCTCAAAAATATCATGTCGCGCCCCTTGATGCAAAGAGGCCATTGTTCGACAGCCTGATCTATGAGGGGTAGCAAGACATTCTAGATCGTAAGCACCAAATCCCAAATGCCGATTTCATCGAGCATCCTCGAAAAGTCGGGACAATATCGAAACTCAAAAATCAAAGGTCAAAAATTGAGGCGACAGATCAAAATGCGAAAAATGTAGTGCGAGGCTTTGGCCTCGTGCAAGGGCAAGAGTGCACGACCTTCAAAGGTCGCGCTACAATTGTGATTGTGGGGGCACAATGACATAGAACATTTACCGTTCAGTGTTGCGTGTTTAATGTGGCATGGCCACGGCTTTACCTTTTTTCAAAATATGCAATCCCGCCAACGGATGTGCCTAAAAGTATACTGCCCCCACTAGGCTCCATACCTAGAGCTTCTCCTCCTTGTATTATAGTTCCGACCCAGTCGTAGTCGCCCTGATTGGTGAAGTAAACAGACCCCGGTGGGAAATGAAGAACTATGCCATCGCTATCTTCAATCTCCCAAGTACCTGAGTAAAGCTTATCCGTGCCTCTAAAGGAGAATCTATCATTCCTCTCGAGCTTTATATAAAAGTCAGCGTCCATGTCCCATACATAGGTGCCTGTTATATCAATTGTTTCGGATCCTGAAGAGTCTTCTTCGGTTCTTTGACCGACATAGTGTGTTGCCACAAAGATGCCCACTGCCACAAAGAAAGCAATCAAGGCAATTGAGATTATCTTTTTTGACATTCCTTCACCCTTGTGAAATCATTAGCAGTTAACAGGTAATCTGAAACGTGCCTCCTCACAAATTCCTCTTTACTCACTCCAGAACCTTCATATTGTGTCTCTAGTTTTGCGGTCCCATTATCTGAGAACCAGCGTTAATTCCCTTTGGTTAATTTATCAGTAGTAATAATTGGCTCTTTGTCTAACTGAGCACCATAGTAATCTCCCCAACCGTCTAAGGTGCCCTCGATTATGACCGTGTCTCCGAATTTGAGTTCTTCAAGAATTTCTTCAATTTCATCACACGACATATCGCCTCGGCCCCCTCGGAGTTGAAACGACCACTCAGTCATGGTTTCCATATCTTCCATAACCGCTATTCTATACTGACAGAAGTATGCAAAAATGCTGTCTTTATTTCTGAAATATCCTTCAATTCTGACCTTTTTCCCTGTCAATGACTCCATAAGCTGGCTGTCTTTGTATAATGCTTTTGGCGTTATTTCGGTGACCCCCAATCCCCCTTGAGGAGTTTCGCCATCTGACCCGTCTTCCGGCGTTGGCAGACCTGTGGTAACAACTATAACAATAGCTGCAATACAAACCACACCTATGATGATTCCCCACAGTTTTCTCTTACTCATTTTATCTCCTCCCCCTATTGGAATATATTATACATTATATAACGACTCGGAAGACGTATCAATGCATCTCAAAGATGCACTGAGATAAAGTTTGGGGATAGCTTGAAGCGTTATCAGTTAAGGGTATGGAACAACTTCGGATTTGGAATCTAGTCGCAGAGATTGCCAGCCTTCGCTCGCAATGACAAACAAAGATATGGAGCATTTGCGGCAACCTGGGAGAATCAGATAAGATAAGTATCTCCAGAGCGGGAGACTAATATGACTCTGGTTGAGAAGATATTAGCCAAAAAAGCAGGCAAGAAAGTTGTCAGTCCAAACGAGATTGTCGAGGTCTCTGTGGACCGGGCTATGATACACGATGCTCTAGGTGCGCATACGATTGCCCGGTTCAGAGAATTAGGCGTGGAAAAAGTCTGGGATCCCGCCAGAATAGTGGTGGTGCTGGACCATTATGTGCCCAACAAGGATATAGACACTGCTAAAAAGTGTCTTAACATAAAGAGATTTGTCCTCGAACAGGGTATAGAGAACTACTACGAAATCGGCAAGGGGGGCATAGCCCACCAGGTGCTTGTCGAGAAGGGGCATGTGCTGCCGGGGACTACTCTTGTTGGTGTGGACAGCCATACCACGACATCGGGAGTAATGGGGGCTTTTGCCACCGGGATCGGAGTTGATGAGATGGCTGTGGTGTTCAAGACAGGCAAGCTATGGGAGCGAGTCCCGGGCACTATCAGGATAAATGTTGAAGGCAAGCTCAAGCCTCCAATTGCGTCGAAGGACTTGATGCTTTTCATACTGAAGAGATTAGGCGTAAGCGGCGCCCTGTTCAAGTCTGTGCAATATGCAGGCTCAACCGTAAGTCAGATGAGCATCGAGAGCCGTATAGTATTGACCAATATGGCAATAGAGTCGGGTGCCACTAATGGAATAATCGAGCCTGACCAGAAAGTAGTGGACTTTCTCAGGGCCAGGACCAACGAGCCCTTCGACCTTATTCAGAGCGACCCGGATGCAGAGTATGCGGAAACACTGGAGTTTCACGCTGATGATATTAAAGAACCCATGGTCGCCATGCCCCCGAAGCCATCCAATGCAGTGGCAGTTACCGAGGTCCAAGGAACCAAAATTGACCAGGCATTCATAGGAGCGTGCACCAACGGGCGACTGGAAGACCTCCGGATTGCTGCCCGAATACTTAAAGGTCGGAAAGTGGATAAATTCACCAAGGTTATCGTCATACCTGCCTCGCAGGAAGTCCTTAAAGCCGCTCTGGCGGAGGGGTTGATAGCGATATTCGTGGAGGCTGGAGCTGTGGTGGGGCCGCCCACCTGTGGTCCGTGTATGGAAGCGCATATGGGCATACTGGGACCGGGCGAAGTTTGTATAAGTACGGCAAATCGTAACTTTCAGGGTCGTGCCGGAGATGTGACGGCTAAAATATATCTGGCGTCACCAGCGACCGTAGCCGCCTCGGCGTTGAAAGGCAAAATAAGTGACCCACGGGAGTTTTTCCAGGAGGAGTAGATGGAACTCAAAGGCCGGGTCTGGAAGTTTGGTAAGGATGTGGACACTGATGAACTCTTTGCCGGCAGGTTCATCATGGGTGGCGACGAAACGAGCCAGAGCCAGTATCAAGAGTTCATCGCCAGAAGCGGGCTGAGCGACGTCGGGCATCGGGAAAATGTGCCTGGGGATTTCCTCACCAGGGTTGCCAAAGGGGACATCATAGTTGCCGAGGAGAACTTCGGCATTGGGTCAAGCCGGCAGCAGGCTGCGGAAACTCTGAAGTTTAAGGGTGTCCAGGCTGTAGTTGCTGACTCCATTCACAGGATATTCTTCAGGAACTTCTGGAACCTGGGCTGCCCGGCTATAGATTTGCGGGGGATTTCCGCTGAGTTTGAGACCGGGCATGAGATAGTGATCGACCTGAGACGAGGGACTATCAAGAACCTCACTACTGGCAAAGAGTTTGAGTTTCACCTGATAATTCCAGCATGGTTTGTAGATATGGTGGAAGCTGGAGGCCTGGTTCCCTACCACAAGTCCCTGAGATCTTGAATTTTGGGCTAACTCAGAAGTACGAAGATGAGGCGGCGTTTCACTTGTCGTTGCGAGGAGCGTAGCGACGAAGCAATCTCGGGGGAATTATGCGAGATTGCCACGCCCCGACAAGTCGGGGCTCGCAATGACAAAGAGTGAGGTGTGCGGCAGTGACTTTCGTGTCGTGATTTCTGCAAATCGCTTTATGCTCTTCCGAAGTTTGTGGTAGTGTATCCTGTAGAATCCGATGTGCAAAGTCGTTTTGGATATGGATCCCGGCATTGATGATGCCCTGGCTTTAATTCTGGCGTTAAAATCGTTCGAAGTCCAAATTCTGGGCATCACTACAGTGGCAGGTAATGCTCCTGTGGAAACGACCAGCGCCAACGCTCGCCGAGTGTTGGAGTATCTGAATGCCGACAGCATCCCGGTAGCGATGGGGGCAGCGAGCCCGCTGAGTCACACGTTAGAAGATGCCTTGAACTACCATGGCCCCGACGGGCTGGGTAACTGCAACTTGCCTCCTCCCAAGTTGCCGCTGCACCCGGCTAAAGCCTGGGATTTCCTTGCCCGCGTAGTTCTGGATGCTCCTGGTGAGGTTACATTGGTAGCGGCGGGACCCCTGACCAATTTGGCCTATGCTTTTGATCTTCATCCTGAGCTGCCCGGACTTCTAGCCAAGCTGGTTCTGATGGGAGGCGCTTATGGTCTTACACCCTATGGCACAGGGAATCGCACTCCTTATGCCGAGTTCAATATCTGGCAGGACCCTGAAGCTGCTCATATAGTATTCAATTCCATAGCGGACATCTTCGCCGTGGGGCTGGATGTAACCATGGATCCTGCGGCTTGCCTGAATAACCGGCATCTGGAGCAAATTAAGGCCGGGCATACACCGGCTGCACATCTGATAGCCCAACTGGTAGAATACGAGGTAAAATACCACGGGTGCTGTAGGATGCATGATCCGCTAGCTTTGGCAACATTGCTGGATGCTTCTTTGCTCGATTTTACCTTGGCAAAGGTAGAGGTAGTCGAAGGAAATGACTGGGATAGAGGGATTACTCGTATCTTGCCTTCTGATGGTTTTCAGCCGATACACGTAGCGTGCGCTGCGGATGGGACTCGTTTTCTAAAGCTATTTCTATCGCGTACATTGGAGGAGTGAGATGATCAGCTTGGTAGTATGCGGCGCCATAAACTGGGATATTAGCTGCTTCGTAGAGCGACTGCCGGTTCCTGGTGAGAAAGTTATCATAAAACAGATCACTCGTGTGTCAGGAGGGACAGGGGGCAACGTTGCTGTGGCAGCAGCACGGATTCTAGGGGCTGAAAAGGTGGCCCTGATAGGCGCTCTGGGTACAGATGACATCGCTCACCAGCAGATTGCCATCTTGGAGGACGAGGGAGTCATCACCACAGGAGTTCACCAGATTGCAGGACAGGAATCGGGGCAAGCTTATATCTTTATTGACCAGGAGGGACAGAATGTTATTGCCAATCATGTGGGAGCGAACGCCAGGCTAGGGCTTAAACACCTGAAAAAAGCACAGGTTCAGCAACAACTGCAGGAATGTAAGGCCATCGTTCTCACCGATCCGCCTTTGGAGGCAGCCGAAGAATTGATAAACCTGGCAAAGCGGCGCAACATCCCCGTGTTGTGGGACCCGGGGATTCTGATAGACCAGGACCGGAAGGGGCTGCGGTCTCTTGCCAAAGAGGCAAAGGTCCTCTTCTTAAACGAGACGGAGACGAGTGGTCTACTGGGAACAGATAAGTTGAATATGAGCTTGCAGCGATTAAAGAAGGTAAGATTCAGCAATCGCGCGGTGTTCAAACTTGGTGCTCAGGGAGTTGTCATGGTTGCGGCGGGTAGCGGTACGGCCATTGAAGTCCCAGCCCTGCCTCTCAGGAAACTCGGTCTAAATGTGGTCAACACAGTAGGTTGCGGAGATGTCTTCGCCGGGGTCTTTGCTGCCTACCATGTTCTGGGGGCTAGTCTGCAAGAATCGCTTGTTATGGCCAGCGCCGCCGCAGGCATAAATGCTACCCGCCCTGAGACTCGAGGTAGCCCCGACCGGGCTACTTTAGAGGAAATAGCAGGCCGCAGCCGCCGACTTGGCTTTGCAGTTCGGAAGCGCAAGCTGCTTTGAAACATCCGACGTCGAGGCAGCCTTCGCCTTGAAGAGCCTCGGGTCCTATGCCACCTTATGTGAGTACGGGACAGTGCTATCTGGCTGCACTATTCTTCTACAACTTCAACGACCTTGTTTTTGCCCCTAAAGCCGCTGACAATTCTGACCCGGCTTTTGGGGACGCCGAAATGCTCGGCTAGTAATTTGATAACTGCCAGGTTGGCCTCGCCCTCCTTGGGCGGCTCTTTAACCTTGACTATCAAGCTATCCCCTTCCCGGCTCACTTCTTCGATCCTGGAGTTGGGCTTCACCCTAACCTGGATTTTCATTCAGTATCTCTCCCCATATTCCCTGGTTGTGAAGTTTTATTAGTCTAACAGGCGTTATCTCGTTGCTCAAAGGCTTCTCGCTACGAGCAAGTACCCTGATATAATTGCTGGTCAGCCCTGAATATATGCCGCTTCCGGGACTCGTCTCCTTCTCCCACAGGGCCGGCATAATTTGTCCCAGGAACTGTTCGCAAAAGCGGCGCCGCGAGTTTTGAGACAGCTCTAGCATCCGCTGGTTGCGCTCTTGTTTAATTTTGTCTTTTATCTGCCTGGGCATCCTGGCTGCGGCTGTCTCCGGGCGGGGCGAGAAGGGGAAGACATGGATGTTGGCGAAACCAGCTTGCCGGCAGAAAGAATAGCTCTGCTCAAACTCTTCATCGCTTTCGCCGGGGAAGCCAACCATGATATCCGTGGTGATGGCTACCTGGGGTATCTCCTCTTTAATCAAGTTTACCGTTCCCTGATATTGGTCCAGAGAGTAGCTCCTGTTCATCCTTTGCAGCACGGTCTCGCTGCCACTTTGAAGGGCTAAGTGGAAATGCCGACAAAGCCTTTCGTCCCGCCACAGGGCGAGAAGTTCAAAGGATATTTCCAGAGGCTGCAAAGACGAGAGACGTAATCTCTCGATGTGAGTGGCGCGGAGAATACGCTGGATCAAATCCCTGAGGTCGGCACTGTCATCTCTGTAGGAGCCGACCTTTGTCCCGGTGAGAACAACTTCTTTGTAACCGAGGGACACTTTTTGCCTAATTTTGTCGATTATCTGAGAAGCAGGCAAAGAGTATTCAGAAGGTCTTACTTTGGGCACAATGCAATATGTGCAGGGGCCCTGACAGCCATCTTGAATCTTTACCAGGCTACGAGTCCTGACGGTCGCAGCAATCGGCGAGATTGCTTCGCTTCGCTCGCAATGACATGATGGGGTCCTCACAATGGGGCAGGAACGGTTTGGCAATGACAAGTCGGTCACAATCTCAAGCAGATGCTCTTTCTCTGTGTTATCAACTACCAGGTCAGCAAGCTCAGTCAGCTCTTCACGGCTTCTCTGGGCATAGCAGCCGGTGGCGATAATTAGGGCTTGGGGATTTCTTCGCCTGGCCAGCCTGAGCCAGTGTCGTGACTTGCGGTCGGCAATATGAGTGACCGTGCAGGTATTGGCAATATAGATGTCGGCCGCTTCATCAGGTGACACAAGTTCAAATCCGGACTGGCTAAATTGGCCGGCCAGGGATTCTGTTTCGGCCTGATTGAGTTTGCAGCCCAATGTATAAAAAGCTACTCTCATTGATATGGATTATAGTATCTTGCCTGAGTTCCTACAAAGTCCTCTCCCTTGATGGGAGAGGATTCAGGTGAGGGTGATATCCCCCTCTCTCTAACTCTCTCCCGCAAGGGGAGAGAGTGTTCTGACGAAGCAATCTCTGAAAAGGATGTTTGATTGCTTCACTTCGCTCGCAACGGCGTTTTGTTAAAGCCTTTCCTGTGATATAGTAAGCGATTCCAACCAATGGCATTAAGTCGAGGTGCGAAATTGAGTAAACGGGCTCGGTGGAAAATCCTGCCTCCAGTGCCGGACGAGTACTTGAATTCTTCTGGCCTGCCTCATTTAATTGCTCAACTTCTTTACAATCGAGGTGTCAAGCCGGAGAGTATTGACCCTTTTTTGTCTGCCGACCATAGGCTGGAGGGCAATCCTTTCCTGCTTCCTGATGTATCACAGGCCGTGAGCAGGGTATATGAAGCCGTGCTTGCCCGGGAAAAGATTGCCGTCTATGGCGACTTTGATGTCGATGGCGTCACGGCCATAGTTATTCTTGTCGAGGGATTGTCAAGGCTGGGTGCCGAAGTTGTTCCCTATATTCCCGACCGCATCAACGAAGGCCACGGATTAAAGATTGCAGCCCTGGAGAAGCTTCGTGCCCAGGGAGTCAGTTTGGTCATCACTGTTGATTGTGGCGTAACTGACCTCAAAGAGGTAAAACAAGCTCAAGACATGGGGATGGACATGATTATCACCGACCATCACATGCCGTTAAAAAGCCTGCCTCGAGCTGTAGCTGTAGTCGACCCGAAGCGAAAGGATTCAGTGTATCCCTATCCGGAGCTGGCCGGTGCTGGCGTTGCCTTTAAGTTTCTGCAGGCACTATTCCATAAGGATAGCCGGGAGAAATGGCTAGCCAGATTGATGGACTTAGTAGTCTTAGCCACCATTACCGATTTAGTTAGCCTTGTTGGTGAGAATCGTTATCTAGTTAAGCAAGGACTGAGGGAGCTTAGGAATAGCTCCCGCGTGGGAATTCAAGAAATGGTTAAGTTGGCTGGGTTGAGGCCGGGTGAACTTGATACTGAAGATATCTCCTGGGTACTGGGGCCTCGCCTCAATGCTGCTGGCAGGATGGACAATGCCTCCACCAGCTACCAGTTGCTCACCACTCAGTCGCCGGAGGAAGCTCACGTATTAGCTCTGGAATTGGAGGGAAAGAATGCCGAGCGGCAAAAATTAACCAAGGATGTATTAGGTCGAGCGAAGGAGAAACTGGCGGCTAAATTACACCTGCCGGTGCTCATAGAAGGTGACGAAAGCTACTCAATCGGCGTTATCGGGCTTGTTGCCAGCAAGCTCGTGGATGAATTCTACAAGCCTGCCATCATCGTCAACATTGGTCCAGAGTTTTGTCAGGGTAGCTGTCGCAGCATAGCCGAGTTCGATATTGTGTCTGCTTTGGCAGAGTGCCATGACTTGCTTACCACTTTTGGTGGCCATCCCTTGGCCGCTGGCTTCACGGTAGCGCGCCGGAATTTGGCACAGCTAGAACAAAAGCTTGTGAAGTTAGCTACAGACCAGTTAGGTCATCTTGAACTTTGCCCCGGAATAGTTATTGATGCCGAACTTCCCTTATCTGTTCTTGCTGGAGACACATTTAACCTTATCCAGAAATTGAACCCTTTTGGCCGGGGCAACCCGCAGCCGACCTTTCTCACTCGGCAGGTCGAGGTAATCGAGTGTCGCAACTTCGGCAACCAGGGCGATTGGCTGAGACTAAAACTGAAACAGGGAAATGTAACCTGGCAAGCTGTAGATTTTGAGTCGCAGAGAAAACGGGAAGAGATTCCGGCCCACATAGATATTGTGTATAACGTGGAAAAAAGTCACTGGAACGGAGAAGAGGTGCTAAGGCTCAACCTTCTTGATTTTGCACCGGCTCAGCTTCGTTAGCCAGCTCGGCCACCAAAGGTTGTTTCTGAAATCTGCGTATTCTGATAATGAGCCAGGGTAAAAATATCGCCAATGCCGCCAGGTCAAGGACCTGGGCTTGACGAAGACCCCAGAGGACTGGTTCGTCAGTGCGGAGAAACCTGATGGCAAAGTCACCGATGGCAAAAAGGCAAATGAAGAAGAAGAAAAGGCCGCCTTCAGGTTTGAATTTTCCCCGCAGCCGCCACACTATGGCAAAGACTATCAGGTTCCATAATAGATGATAAATGTTGGTGGGGTACACCGGGACATTCCAGTATTGAGGAGACATGGCATCGCGAGGCGTATAAATCACAGCCAGTGGGAAAAACTGAAACGGACTGAGCTGGCCAGTGCAGCAGCCGTTTAGCGTACAACCAATCCGGCCTATGGCTAGAGCTAAAGGTGTCCCCACAGCAACAGCGTCGCCCATCTTAAGTAGGGTGGAGAAGCGCATTCTCGTCACCCTCATATAGATTAATGCTGCCACAATGACACCGATAATCATCCCATTCTGAGCAAGGCCCTCAAAGCCGATAATATCCCGGGGATTTGCCACGAAATGTTCCCACTCATAAATTACGTATGCTAACCGGCCTCCGGCGACGCCGCCGAGAATACCCCAGAAGGAAATGCTGTAAATATCACGATCGATGCCTAGCCTCTTTGTTTCCCTGAGCATCACGACCAACAGCGAGGCAACCGCCAAAGCTATCATAATCCCGTACCACCGCACGTGTAGCGAGCCAATTGTGAAAGCAACCGGATCTACGCTGATGGTCAGCACTTATCTTTTCCTTTCTGTCTAAGAGAAAATAGCATTTACAAAGACCTCAGCATCAAAGGTAGCCATGTCCTCTAATTTTTCACCAGTGCCAATATAGGAGATGGGTATTTTTAGCTGGTCGCAAATGGCAAACACTATGCCGCCTCGAGCCGTGCCATCAAGCTTAGCCAGGAAAATATCGCTGACGTCCACAGCCTCGGTGAAGTGTTTGGCTTGGGCCAGTCCGTTTTGCCCTGTGGTAGCGTCCATTACCAGTAAAACTTGATGAGGGGCTGAAGCATCCTGTTTGGCTACCACTCTCTTTATCTTCTTGAGTTCTTCCATAAGGTTAAACTTAGTATGAAGGCGACCGGCAGTATCAATAATCACCACTTGAGCATGGCGGCTATACGCAGCCTGGACGGCATCATAGGCAACTGCTCCAGGGTCGCCCCCTGGTTGATGGGCGATGACCTCGGCACCTACTTTCCCGCCCCAGTGTTTCAGCTGGTCAATAGCTGCCGCCCGGAACGTGTCTGCTGCCGCAAGGATAACTCTCTTTCCCTGTGAGGTCAAATCGTAAGCCAGTTTAGCAATGCTCGTCGTCTTGCCCGAGCCGTTCACACCGACCACGAGGATGACTTGGGGAGATTCTTCCCCTTCACTTCGTTCAGGGTCAGAATGACAGGAAGCGAGAGGCTTGGATGGAGAGATGCTCAGTAGGTCTATCATCTCCTCTTTCAAGATGCCCCGTACCTGAGATATCTCGGAGAGCCTATCTCGTTTTACTCGTTCTCTGACCCTACTCATGAGTTTGCTTGTAGTCTCAACACCAACATCAGCCGAGACAAGTAGCTCTTCCAATTCCTCCCAAACCTCGTCCCCGAAAGAGGCTCGGTTAAAAATACTGGCTATCTTGCCGAACCAGGTTTCCTTGCTTCGCTTTACTCCCAGTTCAGTCTTTTTCAGCAAATCGAACAAGTTCCCTCCGTTATCAAGGGTATCCGTATATAGTAACACAAGTGTGGAAGACTTTTTAGCTGGCGATTTCTTGCCTTTCTGGCGAGGGTAGCTCCGGCTCTTTTCTCACGAATAACAGGGGATATACGATGTCGCTCATGCAGCAGGGAATCCAAACTGAAAGGAATAGAAACAGGAAGACGTAAGGGAGCAGATGAATCCAATCAGCTATGCCAAAGGCTGTGAAATAGAATAACGA
>Ga0214474_1000423_pt1 | contig 21257 bp, 55 predicted proteins | sample RVTome_2_FD_187335 | JGI IMG/M metagenome (GOLD analysis project Ga0214474, IMG submission 187335) | Soil microbial communities from uranium-contaminated site in the Upper Colorado River Basin, Wyoming, United States - RVT95D214 HiSeq ...
AACTCAGGCAGGAGCGGCATGACCACCAACATCAAGTGGGTCGACGAGGAACGCTCAGGTGAGTGCTCGATCACCGACGACTTCACCGTGGTCGTCGACGGCACCGCCTACGTGGACCACGTGACGGTGCACCGCAACGGCACCTATGTGATCACGGTGAAGGGCGGACCGAAGGGCAAGGCGGGAGCCGTCAAGACCGATGAACCCCGTTCGGACGGTGCGGCATGACCCTTTATCCCACGGCTTACGAGATCTACTGCGACCACGCCCTGTGCCAGGCCGCGCTCTGGAGTCGGAGCAGGCGCAACCTGCGGGAGATGGCGCTGCTCCGGAACTGGCAGCTGGACGTGAAGCTGAACGGTGAGCGGACGAAGCGGAACGGCAGGGACTACTGCCCGGAGCACCGCAAGGGTGGTGGTTCCAGTGTCAGATAACCCAACGCTGAAGGTCGCCGACTACGACGCCGGCCACCTCAACGCGATCGCCGGGACGCTCGCCGGACTGTTCGGATTCCTACCCCTCAGCGTCCGCTTCGAGGCCGCCGCCGTGGCCCTCGCGTACGTGCACGAGCACTGGACCAACCCCAACTGTGTCGGCGACCCCGACTGTCCCGCCGAACTGCACGTGCCGACCTGCCTCGGTCTGTACCGCACCGAGGAAGAGGTCGCGGCTGGCTTCATCCCTGAGTGGGACGAGCTGGAGAAGCGACGGAAGAACCAGGACGTGTTGACCAGGCTGGGGCACGGAAGGACACAGCCATGACCGACGCATTCGGTTGGATCCTGCTCGGAGCGTTCGGCGGCATGGTCATCGGCATGCTGCTGGCGGCGTCGATCGCGCAACGCTTCCTGCTGCTGGGCCGTGAGGAGCGCGACCGGTACCGGGCGTTGGATCCCGAGGACACCGCTGGCCGGCTTCCCGGTGAGGACGACGGGTACGACGACGATCGCGCCGAGGAGAGCCGACCGGTGGGTGAGTCGTCTGGTCCCCGGCATGCGGCGTGGACCCTGCCCGAGGACGTGCAGCTGCGGGAGTGGCCGGACGAGGACATCGACACGACGGAGCGGTTCACGGCGGTGTCCCGGTGATGGTCACGTTGATCGCGCAGGACCCCTGCGGTGCCTGCGGGTACGTCCGGCACGGCGTGATGGTGTCGACGGTGCGGGTGAACAAGCGCTCGATGCGCACCTACGGCACGAACCTGATCATGTTGCCCGACCGGTGCCAGGAGTGCGGCGTGACATCGAAGTGGCCAAGCGTCATCGACAGGTGGCGTTTGGTCCCGGATGACGCGGAGAAGGTTCAGGCGTACCGGTTGCGGCGGTGGCCGGCGCTCGCTGCTGAGCTGACCGGTTCGGGGGGTGCGTCATGACCGCCCGCCCCCAGACTCAGACTGTTGGTTCGGTCTACGCCGACATGGGTGCGGACGCCCCTGTGGTAGTCCAGCTTGTTCGCGAGATGCTGGACCTTCCGGTAACGGCGGTCTTCACGGTCGACGGCGAGCCCGCGAGCAAGGCTCGCGCGCGGTGGTCTGCCAAGACTCGTCGTCACTACACCCCGGAAGCCACGCGCGAGGCGCAGGACCAGGTGGGGTGGGCATTCCGCAAAGCGGTGTCCGGACATAGGGCGGACGAGGAGAGCAACTTCGGTGTCTTCGCGGCGTTTTTCTGTGGCACGTGGCAACGACGCGACGTCGACAACATGCTCAAGCTCGTCCTCGACGGCCTCACTGGCGTCGCATGGAAGGACGACTCCCAGGTAACCGAGGTCTCTGGCCGAGTAGTGCGGGGGGTGTCGGCGGAGCAGGCACGTTCAGAGGTGGTCGTCTATCGCGTTCCTGGTCAGCCGGGCCCAACCCAGGCATGCGGGCACTGTGGTGAGGCGTTCCCGTACTACCCCTCGCAAACGCGGCGGTACTGCAGCCGTGAATGCACCTACGCCGCCCGGCGAGCCGCGAATAAGCGGACCTGCCAACAATGCCAGAAAGCCTTCCAGTCCTCCCGCGAGGCCAAGTACTGCAGCAAGACGTGCGCCTACGACGCCAAGAAGGTGCTGCTGACCTGTACGCAGTGCAGCGCCACCTATACGCAGGCGAGGTCCACGGCAGCGACCGCTTTGCCCATGTGCAGCAAGGAGTGCCGCGTCACGTACTGGCGGAGACATCGCCAGAAGGCGGCACGCGGGACTTGCGAAAGCTGCGGGGGCCCAACAAGTAAGAAGACGTACCGCCACTGCAACGCGTGTCGCGTGGGCTTGTCTGCTGAGGATCTCGCGTTCATCGCTGAGGACCAGCAGCACAAGTTGAACGCCGATGCAGCGTCCTGGGAGGGCGACCGATGAGCAACGACCCGGCAAGCCTGAAAGCGTGGATCACGTTGACCGGGCTGGACCGCACGGAAGCGGCGGTCGTTCTCGGCGCGCTGCCTCCAGGGGCAACGGCCACCTTCGACGTGACCCAACCCGCGCTCGGCGGCGCCCGCGTCCGGGCTTCCATCGAGGGCCTGTCCGTAGCGGCGGTGCACAGCATCTGTGACGCGGTCATCGGTCACCACGCGCAGATCAACTCGGACGACTCCTTCGGGTCGGAGCGGGTTGGGGAGGACCGATGAGCGACACAACCGACCTACCGCAGATCCCGGTCAACAGGGACCGGATCTACCCGCGCTGCGTGTGGTGCTTCGGGGAGCAGTACGCCCTCGCGGTGCTCGCGTACTCGCGGGGTGACGTTCCGTGCGCTGCCTCGCCGGGCTGTGGCCGGCATGTGCCTGAGGCGTACCGGAGGGACAGATGAGCGACAACACAGCACGCTTGTGCGGCCCCGACTGTTCGACACCGGACCTGCCGCACCGCTCCCCGGAGCCGGACTGGATCGGGAACATGCCGATCTACCACGGCGAGTCCGACCACCCAGTTCCCGGCACGGGCGGCTGGAGCGGGGTGTACCACGAGAGCCCCGACATGTACTGCCTGTGCGGGCACCCCAGCTACCAGCTTTGCCCAGCGTGGTGGTTCGGCGGCGGCATCGCCGGGATGACCATCGCGTTGGATCAGGACGGCGTTGTTGGTGTCGCAGAGGATCCGACGTTCGGGGAATCGGGAGTCCAGTCATGACCGACACCACCCCACCCACGGGCCGGGATTTCTCGCTCGCCATGGTCTGCCTGACCCACGCGGGCAAGAAGATCACCACAGCTGTGAAGACGTTGCGTGAGCACGGCGTCGAGGACCTGATCCCCGAGGAGAAGATCTTCGCCGTGTCCCCGCTGGACGGCACAGTCCTCGGGCACGTCACCCGCACCAAGAAGTCCTCGGTGGCGAAGGTCGTCGACGAGGCGGTACTGATGGCCCACATCCACGAGACCGAACCCGCTGGACTGGCGGACGTGACCTACATCGCCGCGACCCAGGCCGAGCTTGTGGACGTTCTCCGTGCACACGCTCCGCACCTGTTGGAGTCGCGGGTGGTCGTCCGCGAGTACGCGCTGAATGAGGCGCTCCAGGGTGCGGTTGCCGGCAAGGTCGTGCCCGGCGTCGAGGTCAGCACGCCGGCCGGGACGGTCAACACCTACCCGTCCAAGGACGCACACGACGCGATCGAGGCGGTGATCCGGTCGGGCCGTGTGTCGCTCGACGGTGCGGTCCTGCCCGCCATCACTCAGGGGGACACATGAGCCAGAAGTTCGCGATGGACGACTACGTCGACGTCGCTGCACGCATCGCCGAGTTCCGGGACAAGTACCCGGACGGGCGGCTCCGGCCCGCCGACGTCGCTGTGCCGTATCGGATCGAGCAGATCGGGAACGAGACCTACATCGTGGTCGTCGCCGCTGCGCACCGGGACAAGGACGACACCCTGCCGGGCGTCGGCATGGCGTACGAGGTGTTCCCCGGCAAGACCCCGTATACGCGGGGGTCGGAGTTGCAGAACGCCGAGACCTCCGCGTGGGGTAGAGCGATCGTCGCCGCGCTCGCGGCGGACACCAGACGAGGAGTCGCCTCGGCGGAAGAGGTACGGAACAGGTCGGCTGAGCGGGAGACCCCGCAGTCGACGCCTGCCCAGCGGAACCAGATCGTGGCCCTGATCAAGGCGAAGGCCGACGAGTTGGGTTGGGCAAAGGAGGACACGCTCGCGGACTTCGCCGCGCGCTGCGACGGGAAGGCCCTGCTTCAGGGCACCGAGAAGGAGCTTCAGGCGTACCTGGACTGGCTGTCGATTCAGCCGTCGAAGTGGGAGACCCAGCCCGTCGAGGAGCCCGCATGACGGACCGCACTCTCACCCCCAGCGAGGTAGCCGCCCAACTCGCCCGCCTCGCCCGCGAACTCGACGACTTAGTGGCCGCGATCGACGACGCCGAGAAGCGCGCCGTCCACGCCCGCGAGGACTACACCATGGTCTACGCCAAAGCCTTCCTCACTGAGGAGGGCTCGGTGGAGGCGCGGAAGCACAAGGCCACCGTGTCCACCCACGACCCCCGTCTGGGCGCTGAGTTGGCGGAGCAGACGGTGAAGGGCATCCGCCGGCAGATCGACTCGGTACGGATCAGGATCGACGTCGGGCGGTCGTTGGGTGCTGCACTGCGGGCTGAGGCTGGCCTGGCTGGGTTTGGGGGTGGGTCGTGACTGCACCCCGACCCGTGCTCGCGACTTGCTCGCGTTCGTTCGGTGAGTGGTCCGCCGCACGCGCCATCCTCGCCCGTGTCCGCGACCAGGACCCTGACGCGGTCCTGCGGCACGGCGACTGTGAGCGGGGTGACCGGCAGATAGCCGGGATCTGGAAGTCGCTGGGCGGCGTGGACGACCCGATCCCCGCCGACTGGTCACAATGCGCGGTCGAGCTCACCGAGGAGCAGGAGACCGCGAACCGGCAGGCGGGGATCGGTCCGTGCCGGGTCCGCCACCGGAAGATCAGCCCGAAGCATGGCACCTACTGCCCCACTGCGGGGTTGCGTCGGGATGTGCTGATGGTGCAGTCCAGTGTGGTCCAGGTTCTTGCGTTCCTTGATCCGAAGTCGAAGACCCGCGGCGCGTTCCGCACGGCTGACATGGCTGAGGCAGCGGGGATACCGACCATCCGCTACGAGCAGGGGTCGACATGACCGCGGTGTTCGAGGTCCAGGTGCAGCCGCCGTGTGTGGTGTGCGGGACGGACAGGCAGGTGCAGGTGTGCCGGCCAGGTGTTGCGGTGGGGCCGGTCGCGGCGTGTCTGGCGTGCACGGGACCTGACCCGATCCCGGTGCTCGTCGTCGCCGAGTCAGGCGGCCTGCCGTGAAGCGCGGCGGGCGGATCAAGACGAAGCGTCCGACTGCTGACGCCAGGCGGGCGGAGGAGTCGGCACGGCTGAAGGTGTGGTCACGGGCAAGCAAGCCGCACGGGATCGCGCTGTGCGAGGTGTGCGGGGAGGTGCCGCCGACGGAGTACCAGCACCGCAAGGCGAAGGCGCACTGCCCCCCAGCGGAGCGGTGGGCTGTGTCGAACGGGCTCGCGGTGTGCGGGTACGGGAACTACTCCGGGTGTCACGGGGAGCGGATCCATCAGCAGCCGGCTGTGGCCTACCCGAATGGGTGGTCGGTGCGATCGGGACAAGACCCGATGACGGTGCCGGTGCTGCGCCGTGGGGTGTGGGTGTTGCTCGACGACGACGGTTCGTTCGAGGAGATCTTGGGCGGCGTGTCCGCTGTGGAAGGGAGCGGTGATGTCCGACCTGGTTGACCGGCCCAAGCGACGGCAGGGCGGACCCGGGAGACCGTTCGAGGCGGCCGCGGTACCGGCCGACTCGGTCATCTTTGAGACCGCCAGGCGAAATCCATACTGCGAGGATCTCGCCGAAGCCCTAGGAGTGAGCAGCCGAACGCTGCGCAGGTGGTGCGCACAGCGACCTGAGCTGGCTCGGCAACTCAGGGAGGTCCTGAAGCAGACTCGAGTCAGGCGAACTCGCCTTCCGCGCTCTTGGATCGCCCAGATGTTGGCCCTTGGCCGAACGAGCGAGCAGATAACGGCCGACCTCGGGGTGGAGGGCGACGTCATCCAATCCGTTCGCGACAGTCTCGACCGCGAGGTAGCCACGGTGCAGTCAGTCGTGAGCGGCGTCCCGCCAGCTCTGCTGCTGCGATTCCACGAAAAGGTCGTTGCGCAAGCGATGTCGCGGACGAGATCGTGAAGAAGTACGTCGAGCCGCTGCGGGCGGAGCTGGAGCGGTGGCGGTCGGGGCAGCGGCGGCGGTCGTGGCCTGTGGTCGAGTCGGTGCCGGACGGCATGGCCTTTGCCGGGGCGTTGGTCCGGGCGCAGGGCACTGAGGGCGGTGACGAGCACGACCTGTTGCTGCGTGAGGCGGCGGTCCGGCTGCGGGACCTGAGCGATGTCGCGGGGCAGTTGCTGGCTCTTCGGGATCGGGAGCGGTTGTCTCGTCAGGCATGGGCAGAAGAAGCCATGCGACTGGATCATGAGTGCGACGTCGCGCTCGGCGCAGAAGGTGCTGCGCTGGCGCTCCTGGCCGACGCCGAGGACGAGGCGTCCCAGAAGGTCGAGTGCCCCAGCGTGGTGTGCGCGTACTCGTTCGCCGGCGAGGAGCGGGCACAGCAGTTGGTTGATCACTGGGTCACTGACCATGCGGTGTTCCCGTCGGGTGGTGCGGAATGAGCGACCGCTACTTCTACCGCGCCACACCCGAACTCGCCGCCGCGCTGCGGGCCATGGTTGAGCAGCGCCGCGCGTTCTCGGACACGGTGATCAAGCCGTTCGAGGAAGAGTGGCCCGACAACAAGCCGATGTGGATGCGCCAGGAGAAGTGCGTCGGGTTCAGCGACGGCCGACCCGACGACGACCCGCCGGCGGGTCTCAGTCGCGCCAAGACCCGCGACCACCTGATCCCGACCCGCAACAAGGCCGGGAAGGTGTGGCAGGAACGCATCGACCAGTTCAACCAGATCCCGACCCCGGATCGGGTGCTGCGCGAGTTCAAGGTGCCGACCGAGGTGTTCGGCCCGGGTCGCCTGTACTTCACGTCCTGGATGGATCTGGACGACGGCGACGGCCCGAACGTGGTCGTCTACCTCGGGTACGAGTTCCGCCCCGTGCCGGACGCCCTGGAGCCGATGAAGCGGTCCGAGTTCTACGCGCTGCACGAAGCGGCGATGGAGCGGACCTCGGCGGTTGAGGGTGGTGACCCCACCCCATGAAGCCCTACTACGAAGACGATCATGTGACGCTGTACTGCGGACGCATGGAAGACGTCCTCCCCGCTCTCGGCCAGTTCGATGCTGCGATCTGCGACCCGCCCTACGGGGAGACCGCGCTCGAGTGGGATCGGTGGATCGACGGCTGGCCCGCGCTCGTCGCCAAACACACGTCGAGCATGTGGTGCTTCGGGTCGATGCGCATGTTCCTCGACCGCCGCGACGACTTCACCGGCTGGCGGCTGTCGCAGGACGTGGTGTGGGAGAAGCAGAACGGGTCCGGGTTCGCCGCCGATAGATTCCGTCGGGTCCACGAGATCGTCACCCACTGGTACCGGGGACCGTGGCGAGGTATCCATCACGAGGCTGTGCGCGTCCTTGGCACGTTCGGGCGCAACGGAGGAGACACGCGGGTACGCAGTGCGATCGCCCACACGGGCGCAGTCGAGCGTCAAGCCCATGTGGACGACGGCACAAGCTTGGCACGTTCGGTGCTCAAGGTCCGCAACTGCAACGGCACCGCGATCAACCCCACCGAGAAACCGGGCGCCCTTCTCGCCCCGCTGATCGAGTACTCCGTGCCACCGGGCGGGGTCGTGTTGGACCCGTTCGCCGGGTCGTGCTCGACGCTGCACACCGCTCGCCAGTTGGGGCGGCGGGCGGTCGGGATCGAGGCCAACGAGGAGTACTGCGAGCGAGCGGCGGAGCGCCTGTCTGTTCCGGATCTGTTCTCTGGGGGTGCCGCATGAGCGCCTCGAGTTGGCGGGACGACGCGTTGTGCCGTGAAGCCGACGCCACGCTGTTCTTCCCGGCGTTCAAGGGTGAACACCTCGGCGAGGCACGGAAGCTGTGCGCCGCGTGCGAGGTCCGCGATCCGTGTCTCACTGAAGCTCTTGATCAGAGTGAGGTGTATGGGTTTCGGGGTGGGATGTCGGGGGATGAGCGGCGCAAGGAGATCGCTCGTCGTCGGCGTGAAGCGGTGGCGCTGTTGGTGGATCCCGAGTTGGGGGCGGCGTCATGAGACCCCCACCGGTCACGAACCAGACCCTGTACCGGAAGTGCCTGGACGGGCACGAACCTGCGGAGTCGCTGCCCACATTGGAGCGGCAGCGGCTGCTGTTGGTGTTCCACAACCGGGGCTGGACCGACATCGAGATCGCTATCCACACGCGGATGACCACCTATACGACGGCGCGGATCCGGACCCGGCTTGGCCTGGACGCGAACGAGGCATGGACAGGAGTCGCCTGAATGACGATGGAGCTGGAGCCGATCGGGCGCTACGAGTGGGAGCGCCTGGTTCGGCGTGCCCAACTGCCCAAGCCGGTCAAGCTCCTGGCGTTGGTACTCGCCACCTACGCGGATCCGGATGGGTCGAGGGTGCGGCCGGGGTTGCCGGTGTTGGCGTCGGTGACGGGTGATTCGGAGCGGAACGTGCGGCGGATCCTGGCTCATCTGGTTGACGATCTGGGGTTGCTGAGGCAGCTCGCACGAGGTGGGGGTCGGGGCGGGAAGGGGCGGGCGTCGGTGTATCGGTTGACGATTCCGGTGGACCTGTTGGACCGGTTGGAGTTGCTGTCGCCTGAGGACTCGCCGCCCGATTGGGAGGACATTCAGGTGTCCGGTGATTCGGGTGTGGATAACGGTGTGGACAACTCGGTTTCAGCGGACATCCAGATGTCCGGTCAATCGGGAACTGAAAACGACTTTCACCGGACATCTGGAGCCACTTTCGGGCGATTGACCGGACATTCGCTCCCCATTGACCGGACATCTGGATGTCCGCCTACCACCCACATACACCAACCACTACAAGACCAACCCCGTGATCCGGACCCAGCGCAACCAGACACCGCGCGAGAACGACCGAACCTGATTCTCATCGAAGGCTTCACCGACTCGAAGGAGCAGACAGCATGAGCAACGCCAAGATCGGCGGCTCCCTCCCACAGGGCGACGCGAACGGACTCGGCCCGATCGTCCGAGACCTGATCGACCACCCGCACCGCTTCCACGTCCTGCTCGCCATCGTGGACTGCAACAAGGTCTCGACGAACCACGACTCCGGCGAGGTCGTGCCGACGGCGCGGATCCGACGCGTCGAGGTCGTCCTCCCGGAGGACTTGAAGTCGGCGGAGAAGCTTCTGCGGCGGGCGCTGGAGAAGCGCGCGGGGTTGACGGTCCTGCCGATGGACCTCGAGGACGAGGTGTCGATCGCGTTCAACCGGGTCGACCCCCGGACTGGCGAGTTCCTCGACGACCAGAAGGACGATCCGGGGTCGGCATGACCTCGTGGGCTGAGGGCCGGACGTACTCAGCCCTGGAACGAGACGACGAACGGCTGCGGGCGGAGCGGGTCGACTGCGACGAACCCGGCTGCGGCGCCACGGTCGGGGTGACCTGTCGGGATGTCCACAACGGGGAGCCGTTGGGGAAGCTCCCGGCCCACCACCGTCGGATGAAGCGGGCAACCGAGACACCAGCTGTGTCGTTGCGGGTGTGGGACGCGAAGTGGCAGCACTGGTACGACCTCGCTCGCCGTCGCGGCAAGTCCCCGAACGCGGCGATTCCCATCGCCTACCGGCTCACTGAAGACCAGTACGGACAACGACCAACCAGCAACCAAGATCAGGAGTGAGTGATGTTCGGACGGCAGAGACGGAAGCAGCGAGCCTGCTTCCACCACGAGATCGGCGGCAACCCGGCCAACACCACCCCAGCGTTGTCGTGGATCAAGCAGCAGATCATCGACCTCGGGCGCCGGAAGATCTTCTGGTGCGATGAGGAGCAGGGCGGCTGCGGACAGGTGTGGTTCTCATGACCGCGTTGGCATTCGTTGACACCGAGACCACAGGCGTCCACCCGGGACGGTTGGTATGGGAGGTCGCGGTCATCCGCCGCGAACCGGACGGCACCGAGAAGGTCCTCAACGTGCAGGTGCACGGGGTGGATCTGTCGGAGGCTGACCCGTTCGGCCTCAAGGTCGGCGGGTTCTACGACCGGTACCTCGGCTTGAGTCAGCCCGCTGGCGTCCGCTGCAAGCCTGAGGCGGAGGTCGCCCGGTTGGTTGAGCGGGCAACCCGAGGAGCCCACGTGGTCGGTGTGGTGCCGAACTTCGACACCGAGGTCCTCGACGTGATGCTCCGACGGCATCGGCTGATCCCGGCGTGGCACTACCACCTGATCGACGTCGAGGCCCTCGCAGTCGGCTACCTGTCGGGTCGGGCGGAGCACGAGGGCTACACGCCGATCACGCTGCCGTGGAAGTCCGACGAGCTGTCCCGCGCCTGCGGTGTTGAGCCGCCCAGCGAGGACGAGCGGCACACCGCGCTCGGCGACGCGAGGTGGGCTATGCGCTGGTACGACGCGATCCGGGGATCCGGTCGGTCGGTGGCGGCGAACCTTCGACGCGTCGCCGAAGCGGACGCGCCGTCGTGACGGGTGAGGAGTGGGACACCCGCGAATGGGTGATCAAAAACGATCTGATCGATCAGGGCTACGACCGGGACGAGGCGGGGGAGATCGCCTTGTTCGAGGCCACCGAGCAGTTCGGTGTCAGACCAACCGAAGGGGAGTGATCATGGCTATCGACAACAAGTACGGCCGAGTCCACCTTGAACGCGGCACGATCGGCGACGACGAGCCGGTGGTGGTGTTCCGGGCGCAGGACGGGATGTTGCCGTACCTGCTGACGTCCTACCGGACGCTGTGCGAACTGGCCGACTCGCCGGCTCGGCACCTGGATGGGATTGACGCTGCGCGTGAGCGGGTGGTGGCGTGGCAGCGGGAGAACTACTCGCAGACCCCGCAGTCGGACCCGGGGAGCCGATCGTGAGTGCCGCCGGTTCGCCGCCCCCTGACCCCACCACGGGCAGGTTCCGAGCGTTCTACGACAAGGCCGATCCGATCGAGTTCGACGTCGAATGGCCCGACGACATCAACGGGCCGGAAGACCAAGCCGAGTTCGTGTTCGACCACGCGCCGATCGTGGAGCAGAGGGCCGTCTTCGTCGAGCCGGTCTCGCCGGAGGCTGCCGTGCTGCCGCCTGCTGGCTCCGTCAGCGCACGAACCCCCGTTCCCGAGGGTTCGACTACCCGGGAAGCCTCTGACGGCGATCTGAGGGCCGAACTGGCGGTGTGGATCGCGCACCCGCAGATGCCGCGCTCTCGGGCCGCGTTCCAGCCGGAGAGGTGCACCGCCTGCGCGGCCGGTGCCGTCACCGCTGACGACATGATCGCTGCGGGGTACCGGCGCCAAGCTGACCCGGACGTGTCGCTGGTGGATCTGATCCTCGCCGACTATCCGACGATGGCCCACCGCCTGATGTGGGTGCATGCGGAGGAGATGGCGGCAGCGATCCAAGCGGCAGGGTGGGTGAGGGTGGCCGACGACGACGCCACGCGCCGGCTGTTGGCGGCAGCGTTGGCGTCGGTCGAGCACTGGCATCCGGGGTGGAGCAAGACCAGTGTGCCGTTGGGGCAGTTCCGTGTGCAGGTCGATGCGGTGCTGGCTGCTCTCCGTGGAGGTGAGCAGGGTGGCTGAGGTGCACCGGTTCACCGAGGAGCAGCGGGCTGTCGTGCTCGCGCGGATCGACGAGCTGGCCCGGGTGCTGGACCCTGACGCGTTCGACCCCAACCTGAACTGGGCTCCGGGGGTGCGGTCGGCTCACCAGAACCTGGCGACCGTGTATGCGATGCGGGCTGTGCTCGCTGGGTGGGTCCGTGGGGGAGAGCAGCCATGACCGGCGCCGTGTACGTGGCAGGTCCGATGACCGGCTACCCCAACCTGAACCGGGAGGCGTTCCGGTCCGCCGAGCACCAGTTGCGGGCAGCGGGCCGGCTGGTGGTGAACCCGCACGACGTGGAGCCGCACTGGCACGACGGCCGCGACTGCCCACCCTCGTACGCCGTCAGTGACGACGGGCACGCGGCGGCCTGTTACCTGCGGTCGGCGTTGCGCGTGATGTTGGAGTGCGCGGAGATCCACCTGCTCCCCGGTTGGGAAGCCAGCGTCGGGGCGCGGCTGGAGCTGAGTGTTGCCGCTGCTGTGGGGATGCGGGTGACGTTCGCCCCCGTCGCGGCCGGCGGTGTGTCGTGACTGGTCGGGATAAGCCGGGCGCAGCCCACATGCATGACGGCGGGCACTGCCGGGACGTGTCGTACCAAGCGGGGCAGCGGGCGCGTGCGGTGGTCGCTGTGGCGTCGCTGTCGAAGGACGCCGCAGACGCGGCTCAGTTGCTGTCGGTACTCGGACTCTCACCCGAGGAGGCCCGGCCGTGACGGGGCGGTCGAGGTGGCAGCTTCGCGCCCGGGACGCGGTTGTACCAGCGGACGAACTCGACGATCACCGAAGCTCGGCGACGCGGGCCGGTGTTCTTCTCGAACTCGGTCCAGTCGTCGTCGGGTATGCGGATCTGCTTCGGGGTGGTGTGCGAGTTGGGCGCGGGTGTCATCGCTCCTCCGTTGATGTAGCTACAGGAAGCATAGCGGAAGAGCTTGCGTGTAGCTACATGACACGCTATCGTGTAGCTACACGCAAGCTGCAAGGAGTCGCGATGACCACCCGGAACCCCGTGAAGACCATCGAAGAGATGCGACACGAGACCGCGCAGCAAACGAACGGTGTCCTAGTCGACTCGTTCAAGCTGCTCGTGGCGACCATCGCGGCTGGGGGCAACTGCCCGGCGCACAGGCTGGCCAGGTCGGTGATCGTTGACGAACTGACCATGCGTAATGGCGATCTTCGGCGTGCCCTCGATGCTTGGGAGTTGGACTTGGAGACCGCTGACACCGCTGACGATGTGGTGCTTCGTCACGCCAAGCAGATGAAACGGAGCTCCCGGTACCACCACGTGTCTGGGTCTGGTTCTGGGGTGGAGACCGAATGACAGCCACGATCAAGGAACTCGCTGACCTCAAGGCCCGCCGCTCGGACCTGATCGTCCGGCTGCGGGGACACGGCTTGCAGTTCGTCGGCTACAGCCGTCCGGAGATGTCCACCGAGACGATCGAGGCTGTGGTCCGGGTGCTGGATGAGGCGTCGGGTGGGTCTGGGGTGGTGACCCAGTGACCGAGACCCCGGGCAAGACGCTCGCCGAACGGTTGATCACGGCCGCTCAGGAAGCCGTGTACAACGAGCCCCGCCGCTACGACGAGGTCGGTCTCCAGTACACCCACGACGCCCGCGCCGCGCTGGTCGCGACCCTGCGGGAACTGGCCGACCGGGCGCACTCTTACGAGCCCGCGCTGACGCTGCACATGTACCAGCGCCACGAGTTACGGGCGTTGGCGAAGCAGATCGAAGAGGCGGGTGGTCACGGTGGGTGAGGTGTTCCCTATCCCAGAAGAAGCGATCGAAGCGGCGTTGACCGCGAGCAGCGCCGCGCTGGACCGGGGCGAGGACGCAGCCCGTGCGGCGCTCCGGGCTGCTGCCCCGCTCATCGTGGCCAGCCTGATGGAAGAGTTCGTTGCCGACCTGCTGGCACTCAGCGCCGATGGTGGGGAGATCGACGAGCTGACCAGGAAGTGGCAGACGCGCCTCGCGACACTGCGTCCGGACAAGTGGTGCAACTGCCAAGCCATCCCGGGATCGGTGATCTACCCCGGCCCGTGGCATCCGAAGGGTGACTCGTTCGCGTGCCTAAGTGGTGGGCGGGCTTCTGTGTTGCGTGGGGAAGGACAGCGCGATGCCTGAACCGAGCCACTCCGACATCCACCTCGTGGCCTACGCCAGCCTGCACGAGACGGTCCGCCGCTTCCTGGCGGGTGAGGCGAACCGCGGTTATCTGATCAAGCGGCATCGGGACATCGAAGAGGAACTTCAGCATGCCCTGAAGTCGGGTGTTCGGGTTGTCCCCGAGGAAGGCTGAGACATGAGCTGGCTGAACGCGTTTGCCCGAATCACGGTCATCTGCGACACGTGCAACACCGCGCAGGAGGAGATCGACCGGGACGACGTGCTGCCTGACGAATGGACTGAGGGCGCGGAACGCCTCCTGAGGATCAAGCTGCGTCGCGACGGTTGGCACACCTACATGCATGGCACGTCCCACGCGTGCCCGGCTTGCGCAGGTGACGGCTCATGACCTCGCCCGCAGCGATCTTGGTGGCTGCTGCTGACCGCATACGAGACCTAGCAGCAGCCGCCTCAACCGATCAGCCGTGGACCTATGGAGGGTACGGGGACTTCGGCCCGTATATCTGATCGAGGAGCAGCCATGAGACTTGCCTGCTGCCCGAATTGCAGCGCGGAGTACCCGGACTTCCACAGCCCTGTAGGGACTACCGAGACGGTCTGCGACGGCTGCGGATGGGCCAGTGACGAGGGCCGCGAGCACGAGGACGTCCGGCTGGTGCGCAGGCACCGCATGACCGGTCCTGGCGCGGAGCAGACCGACGACGAGTTCTGGCAGGACATCGTGGCCCTCGCCGTGTGCCCGGGGTGCGGCGCTGGATACCCGAAGTTCCACTCCGTGAGCACGGTCGAGGACGGCTTGCGCACGGCGTGCGACGCCTGCGGCTGGACGTCTGACTCGGGCGATGGGGGTTCTTCATGAACACCGACACCCCGAAGGTCTCCGAAGACGAGGTCCGCCGGTTGGCCGCCGCGATCCGTGAGCGCGCCAAGGACGCCGAAGCGGGCGTCTATCACGACCTCGCTGAGGCGTGGCAGAACTTCACCGACGAGTGCCTGCGCGCTGCCGGGATCGAACTCGACGTGGGTGAGTTCGAGGTGGCGGCGAAGTGGATGTGGAGATCGGCGTTCATGGGCGGCAACTTCACTCAGGACGCCCGTCGGGTGCTGTGGGCAGCTCGCGGTGGGGAGGTCATCGGATGATCATGTCTGAGGGGTTGGTGTCTGGTCTTCTAGCCAAGATCAGCGAGGTCGAGGCGCTGGCGTTGTCTGCGTCCCCGGGTCCGTGGCGGCCGAACACTGAGCACGACGAGGTGCTCGCGGTCGACGACGTCACCGTGTGCGATGGGTTCGCGTTGTCGACCAATCAGCTTCGGAACACCGTGGATCACGTCGTCGCCCACGACCCGCAGTCGATCTTGGGGTTGTGTCGGGCACACCGACAGATCATCGAGCGCTATCAGCGAGCTGTCGCCTTCGAACCGGAGCCGGGCTCGCTGCACGTGACGGTCCGGTTGGCTGTCCTTGAAGCGTTCGAGGACGTGCTTGGGTCGTTGGCTGAGGGCTACAGCATCAAGGAGGCAACCGATGCATGAGGTACCGATCAGGCGGGGTACGGCCCGAAGGCTGGGCATCACCACCCCAGAGCCCCCGGTTCCGTCCCCGTGGGATGGCTGGGCGGTGTCGATGCAGGACGCGGTCCGGAACCTTCAGGCCAACTTGGACTGGGTTCGCCTGACCGGGTCCCGCCCTCCGCAGGTCGTGTTCGCTGGCGGCACCGTCAGGGCGCTCGTCGCGGACCCCGACCGACTCCCGGCTCTGCTGTCCGACGGCGGCTGGTTGGAGTTCCCGCACGGTGATCATTCGGGGCCGGTTGATCGCACCGAGGAGGCCCAGTGACCGACATGGAGTGCACCACCCCGTCCTGCGGCTGCCCCGGGAGGCGCTCGTGAGTCTTGACCTGACCGTCCGATGCGGCTGCTCCCGAACCATGCGCCTCGACGCAGCCGCAGGCCGCGGGCACATGGTCTGCGGCTGCGGCAATCGCATCCACGTCGACGTCCCCAACCGCATGGTCTTCGAGCACGGCATGTGCTGCTGGGTTGGCCAGGACCACGGCTGCACAGGGCAGGCGATCGATCCGAAGGTGCAGCTGTGCGAGACGCACCTTCGCGCGGTGGTGGACTGGGCTGCTGCACATCGTCTGCGACTCGCCAAGTCCCAGATGCAACGGCAGCAACTGTCTCGGTTAGCCGCAGACGTCGCGGCGACGCCGGAGCAGCAAGATCGGCTCAATCGGGACCAGTTCGCCCGTAACGTTCGCGCCCAACGGGACAAGATCCACCGGGCGATCGGCGTGGCCGGCGAGGTTGTCTACTACGTGCGGCTAGGCCCTGATCGCCTCAAGGTGGGCGTTTCCTACGATCTGTCGGCCAGGTTGCGGGCGTTCCGAGCGCCGATCGACGCGCTACTCGCGGCGGAGCCGGGGGATATGGCACTGGAGAAGAAGCGACACTCACAGTTCGCCAAGTACCGCCTTGAACGTCCGGGGAGCCGCGAAGAGTACAGCCCTGCACCTGACCTAGTGGCCTGGATCGACCAGGTTCGAGCCGAGCACGGTGACCCAACCGACTTAGTCACCCGACTGCGGCTAGCTGCTGTCGCAGACATGCGCGAGTCCGGCCCGCTGCTGTTCGGCCCGAACCAGAGCGCCTACGACGACATCGAAGCCAGGTTGCGTCGCGCGAGGGCGGCCTCATGAGCACCCGCTGCTTGTGCTGCGACAAGAACGACGCCGGCCACCGCTACGCCTGCGACCGCTGCGTCAACGACATGCGGCGCTGGCTCACCGAGATGGAGGACTACACCGCCATCCTCCTCGCGATGCGCGGCTCGATCGGTTCGAAACCGCACGGCAGCATCGGCGTCTCCTTCGGCTCCAAACCCCCAACACCCCTGACCCCGATCGCAGCGTTGGACAGCCGGTCCACGACTGCGGCGGAGGTGGAACGGAAGAGCCCCGACTTCGACCCGGTGGGCGTCGATGAGCATGACTACGTCCGGTCCCTCCCGTCAGCGGTCCACGGCATCGCCGCGTGGCTCAGGGAGGAGCGCGAGACGTCGGAGCCAACGTCGTGGACGTTGGTGTCCGAGCTCCGGTTCGTCCGCGTTCAGCTCGCCGCGTGCGCGTCCGAGCAGTGGGTGCAGGAGTTGCATGGGGACCTGAGGGAGTTGCACCGCCACGCCCGCTCGTTGGCGAAGGACACCCCACCTGGACCGTTGGGCCACTGCCTGACGGTGACGTGCGAGGGGGTGGTGTTCCCGGCCTCCATCAAGGACTCCGATGGGCGCCACGACGGAGGACGCTGCAACGCCTGCCAACGTGCTTACACTGGTCCCGACCTGGTCAGGCTCGGGGTATCGGAGGAGATGGCCGGATGAGCGAAACCCATGACTGGTCGAGTCGGGACTACGTCTTCAACCCGCTGGATGGCGGACAGCGAGGGTGGGCATCCTTCTGGGAAGATGGCCGCCCGATCCCGAAGGTTGACGACTACTTGCTCCTGCGCAACGGCGACCGCGCCACCCGGTACCAGGTTGTCGGCGAACGCGACATCGACGATCCCGAGGACCAGCACCTCTACGACTTGAAGTTTGCACCGCGGTCATGAAGCGCGTTCCGGTCGATGTGGTGCTGGCGATGCTCGCCCACGGCGGCATCGAGGCCAACGCCCGCCAGATCCGCAACTGGCGTCTCCGAGGCCACATCTCCCGCACCAAAGACGGCTACGACCTGCGGGAGATCCTCACCTACCTCGATGCGCGCGGGTTATCGCGACACGCCGCATGATGCGTGACTTGCATGATCGCTGGTCAAGGTGAGACGCTTCGCGCGTAGAACCATGCCTGTAGCGCTGTAGAGCAGTTCGGTAGCTCGGCGGGCTCATAACCCGTAGGTCGCCGGTTCAAATCCGGCCAGCGCCACGGTCGCGGGTTCGAATCCCGCCAGTCATGACGTCACGCGTGACCGATGGCTGTAGCTCAGCTGGCAGAGCAAGAGGCCCAGTCCCTAAACCGGCTGGGCCTCCGAGCTGTTCAGGGCAGGTGATGCCGCCATGTCCACCCTCACCGAAGTCGCCGGTCTCACGTTGTCGGTTGATAGGGCGTGCGAGCAGATCGACGCCGCATTGGACACAGGTAACCGCAGGGCGTTCCGGGTGTGGTGTCAACGCCGTACCGCGCTGATCGCTCGCCGTGAGCGTGCCCTGCTCCTCGCCGCTACCACGGAGGTCCCTGCGCGATGACTGCCCTCATGGCCCTGCTCGGCTTCCTCGGCGCCGCCCTGATCGGTGTGGGGCTGCTGGTCGGGACCCGCACGATGCCCGGGAAGCTCCTCGTGGTCGTGGGGACGATCCTCGCTGGTGTCGCCGCGGTCCTCGCCGTGGTCGCTGTCGCCGGCTAGGTGAACGGCCACGCAGCCGCCCGCGAGCTGGCGCTGCGGCTCAACCCCCGGATCGATGACGGTTGCACCCGTCGCCGCCTTCGTCAGCTCGTTGAGACCCGAGGCTGGACACGGACGCTGCGGTACCCGGAGGCTCGACGGTTCCTCACCGAGCTTGAGATCGGTCTGCGGGAGTTCGGGGGTGGCCCGTGCACGTCGTGTACGTTGTCGGCCCCACCGACCCAGGTGATCAGCTCCGCTACTCCCTCCGCTCCCTGAGCACCAACCTGAGGGTCTCGTCGTTCGATGTGACGGTGGCCGGGTTCGTGCCCCGCTGGCTACGCGACATCCAGGCGCTACCGGTGCCGCAGTCCGGTTCCAAGCAGGAGAACATCCGGGCCGCCATCCGCGCCGCCTGCGAGCGCTACGACGAGTGGCTGCTGTGCTGGGACGACGTCTTCGTCTGCCAACCCATCGACCACCTCCCGAGGATGCACCGAGGCCCGATGAGGGACCTTGTCGACGCGCACCGCTCGGCGAAGCCGCTGTCGAGCTATCTGCGGGACCTCGAAGCCACCGGGAAGGCCCTCGAAGCCGAAGGCATCCCCGTACCGCTGGCCTACGACTGCATCCACGTCCCCCAACCGATCCACTCGCCGACGATGCTGCGGGCGCTGGATCTCGCCGGGCAGCACTCCGTGTCCGGGGTCCTCACGGTCCACGGCAACCTTCGGTCGGGTGATCGGGGTATGCAGGTCGGCAACGCGAAAGCCACCTCTGGATGGTCGCGGAGAGCGTTCGTGTCGACCAACGACCGCAGGTGGCGGGCGGAGCCGGTTGGTGGGTGGCTGCGGGACCTGTTCCCCGAACCAAGCCCCTGGGAGAAGTGACCTGTGGTTGACAACCAGCACAAGAAGATCTCTGGCTATCGCGACCTCGACGAGCACGAGATCGAGCTGATCAACGCGGTGAAGGCGTCCGAGGGCGCGACCGGCGAGCTGTGGCGGGCGGTGATGGACCTGCCCGACGTGGACAAGCGGTGGGCGGCCGTCGCGCGGACCCACTTCGAGGAGGGCTTCTCCGCGCTGGTGCGGTCGATCGCGAAGCCCGAACCTCGGTTCTGATCCACTTCACGAACGCGAATGCGGCGTTTCCGCAGGTGGCATCCAAGCGACCTGCGGTTTCAATCGCTCCCAATGGAGGCGGCGGAATGAGCGAGACGATCGACATCGGCCGGGTCGCGTACGACGCCTACTGCGCGGCATCGGACGGCAAGTCGCTGGTATCCGGCGAGGCGCTGCCGACATGGGCGGAGCAGGCATCGGGGATCCGGGAGGCATGGCGGGCTGCCGCCGACGCGGTACAGATGGTCGTCACGGCGCAGCCGCAGCCGATCCGGTTCAAGTCGCCTCACGTCACGGTGGAGAGCGACGCCACGGCTGCTGCCCGTCTGGACACGGAGGGCTACGAGCGGGCACGCAGAGGCGACCGGTGAACGACGGCAAGACGGCGGACTTCGTGCGAGAGCTGGACTCGATCGACGCAGGAGATCCGGAGCGGGCCCACGGAGACGCCGACGAGGTCCTTCTCCGTGCTTGCCCGGCCGATGTGCGGGCGGCGTACCAGAGGCTGACCGAACGAGCGAATTGGTGGGCAAGCGCATGACCTACCCCGACCTGCACAGCGCCGAGCTGGCGGAAGCCCTCGAACGATGCGGACTCGGCAAGGATGAGATCGACCAAGTCCTCGCTGAGGCGGCGGTGGAGAAGCACCGTAGGACCCTGGTCGACGCTCGTCGTAGGTTCGAGGACGGCTGCACGCCGGAGCAGATCGCCCGGATGCAGGAGGTCGTTTTCACATGAGCTACCCGGATCTGTTGACCTCCCTCACCCCACGAGGCGCGTGTGAGCACCTGTACGACCTCGCCTCCAAGGTCCCCAAGACGCAGGTGATCGTGGAGCTGGGTGTGTACCGGGCACGCACAACCGTGTGGATGGCTGCTGGTGCGCAGGCCGGCAGGGGAGCCCACCTCTACGCCATCGACCCGTGGGACCACCCCGCCCACGACCCGCTCAAACCCAAGTTCGGCATGTCGAAGCAGCGTGAGATCGCCGAGGCTTACGTCGTCGAGCAGGGCCACACCGACCACGTCACCCTCACCCAGGGCTTCTCCGCCCAGGTAGGCCAGCACTGGGACGGCCCCAAGGTCGGCCTCCTGTACGTCGATGGTGACCACACCTACGAGGGTGTGATGGCGGACTGGGATGCCTGGTCCCCCCACCTCGTGGGCACAGCCACTGTGGTGTGGGATGACTACCTCCACCCCTCCCACCCTGGGGTACGCAAGGCCGTCGACGCGCTGGTGCAGCGAGGCGACCTCACAGGCATGCATGTCGTGGCGGACAGGATCGCAGTGACCCGCCTACCCCGAGGCCGCCACACCCCCACCCGCACCACCCCACCCCCGAACCCCGAGGGTGAGGGCACGGGGCAGGACCAGGCAGGGCAGGACACCGAAGACCCCGACCCTGACACCACCTGACCCCACACACAGGGCAAGGCAACAGCACAAGCCCATGGCTAGAGCCAACAAGGTGTGCGCCACGAGCGGGTGTCCCAACGTGGTGGCTCGCACATCGAAGCGCACACGCTGCGCAGACTGTGAACGTGGGGCAGAGCAGACACGGGGCACCGCCCACCAGAGGGGCTACGGCACCCACCACAGGGACAGGTTCAGGGCACAGGTACTGGCAAGGCACCCCATCTGCGTCCTCTGCCGACGAGCGCGAAGCGAACACGCTGACCACTGGCCGGTGAGCCGCCGCGACCTGGTAGCCGCACACCTCGACCCCAACGACCCAAAGCAAGGCCGCGGCCTCTGCGGCTCATGCCACTCGAAGGAGACGGCCCAACACCAACCAGGTGGGTGGGCAGCCAACCAGTGAACAACCAACCCCGGGCGCCCTTCGGAACCCCAGGGGGGTACCCCCCGAAGTCGATCACAGCGGGAC
>Ga0214474_1000424_pt1 | contig 21254 bp, 20 predicted proteins | sample RVTome_2_FD_187335 | JGI IMG/M metagenome (GOLD analysis project Ga0214474, IMG submission 187335) | Soil microbial communities from uranium-contaminated site in the Upper Colorado River Basin, Wyoming, United States - RVT95D214 HiSeq ...
GAGGCCCGTCAGGAGCCAAACAAGGGCAAACCATAGGAGAGAGCTGTGGGAAAGCGGCTCCTTCGAAGGGGCAGGTCTCCATCGGTACCAGATTAAGACGAATAGCAGAATCGTCCAAGGCAAGGGAGCCGCCAGGGCTTGAGCGAAGTAGTAGTAGAAAGGTTTTGCATGATCCGCCGTAGGAGAAAGAAAGCGGAAGAGGCTTTGTCGGATTATCTCCTTAAAAATACCCAACCCTTCGAGCCACCAAACGCTGACAACCCAGAGAAAGATCGGTAGAATGAAGAAAAGAAGTGCAGGGTTTAAAAGCAGTCTCACGATCGCTTTGAAATCCTTCTTGGTGATTAAGAATACTCCAACAGTAGCAGCCGGTATGGCCATCCCGATAATTCCTTTGGAAAGGAATGCACCAGCCATTGCCAGGTAGAAAAGTGCCAAAAAGAGGAACCTTTTTTTTGATGCCTGGTAACCGGAGACAAATCCATACAGACTAAGCGTGGTGAGAAAGAGAAGTACTGGGTCCACCCTGAAATGCCGGTGAAAGGTAATAAAAGTCGACATGGTTGTTAGGATGAATCCTGCCATCAATCCGATTCGTTCCCCGGCCAGTTTTTTCCCAATGAGATACGTAATGAGGACAGTTCCGGTTCCCAAAAATGCTATGGGTAAGAAGGCGAGAAAATCTGGTGGCTTTTTGATCATCGAAAGGGTGAGGGCAATGGGCCAATATCCCAATGGAGGATATTCGAGAAAGTTCTCCCCATTGAGTCGGGGAATCAAATAGTTTGAGGTAACTGCCATCTCGCGGGCAATTCCAGCCACTCTCGGTGAATCTCGGCCTGAAAGGTCAAGCCCCCAAACGGAAAGTATTAGTAAAGCCAGAGTGAAAAGGAGAAGGACTAACCATGCCCGGGAGGACTTTTTCCCGCATTCTTTAAAAAACGACTGCCACCATAGTTTATCCATCAGCATAGTTTAACACTCACTTTCACAATTAGATCCTCACTATTCCCATCTCCATCAATGAATAGAATCCAGTTTAATCTATCAGGATGCTGAAAAAAGCCCGTCTACTTCGTTCCCCTCATCCTTCCTCGTTGCGGCGTACATCCAAGTACGCCTCACTCCTCAGGATGTCGGGCGCCTTGTATCCGGGCATTTTTGAGCATCCTGCAAAAAATGACTTTTCCAGAAGCCTGATGGAATGTCACCTGTTAGACACAAATACCATATCTCTGCCCCCTACGCCTCTCCGTATTATCAGGTTAAGAGAAAGATCAGTGTATTTCCTGATCAGTCTCTCATAATCATCATATTCAACAAGGCAGAACACCCTCTCTTTTGAACGTAAGAGATCGATGATTTCCCTCTCATTTTCAATTTCCAAAATGGGAACGATCCCCGAATAGAAATTATATTGAGAGGTTACAGCAGATCCAGAGTCTCCGTAAATGACCAGTTTTCCACCCGCCTTCATCGTCTGCGCGATCTCCTGTGAAATGAAGCGGGCAGATTTGTAGGGATTGACCAGAGGAAAAATCACACAAGTCGTATAAAAGAAAGCAATGGCCACCGTAGCTACAATCAGGATAAAGACAATGGATTTATATCTCAAGCGATGGGCAAAATATAGAAGAATGCCCGAACCCATGAGAAGGATGATGAAAGGAATAACACTCCAACGTGGAACATAGGAAAGGTATCCCGCTGCCAATCCTGCTCCTTTAACGATCATCTTCAGAATCTTTGGGGTAGAGGGTTCAACTAAGAAATTTGCTACGGTAGGGGCCACGAAAAGGAATATTCCCATCAAAAAAAAGATGATGATAAAGAGATAGACCGGAAGGGCGATCCAGATCTCTCGAATTGAAAACCGGCCGGAACCTGAGAGATAGTCATCCCAAAACTTCCCAACCAGTAGTGAGGCTGCAGGGTAGAGGGGGAGAAGATAAATTGCCCTTTTCCCTTTTGAAACACTGAAGAAAAGGAAAATCACAATGAACCAGACGAGAAGGAAGAGAAAATCTTTTGAGATTCCCTCTTTTCTTTTCGAGAGGCCGTAAACGATGGCTCCCGGAAAAAAGAGGAACCAGGGCAGAGAGTCCACAGGAAAATTGGCGAAATAATAATAGATGGGCCGGATATGGCTTGAACCTTTAGCAAAGCGATCGATTGTATGATGAAATAGTGTCTCATTGATAAAGTTTTGTCCCCCTTTCAATACGGCAGGAAGATACCAGGATAGGACAATCACAATAAATAGGGCCATTCCTGTCAAAAGCCTCATCCTCTTTATGGCCTTCCAATCCTTCTGGAAGAGGAGATAGACCAAACTGACTAAAAGAGGAAGGATAAAACCTATTGGCCCTTTCGCCAGAGTGGCTAATGCCATACCGATATAAAACCCATAGATTAGCAGATTTCTTCTATTCGGACTCTTAACCCCATTTCCCCTCACCCCTTCCCTCTCCCCCAAGGGGAGAGGGGAAACCTCCGAATTCTCCCTCTCCCTACCGGGGAGAGGGGTAGGGTGAGGGGGACTATGTTGGTACCATTGCAAAAACAAAAGGATTGAAGCTGTTGTAATGAAAGTAAGGGTGGCATCAATGTTGGCCCGTGTCGAAAGATAGGCGAATTCAAAACTTGTAGCGAGGATCAACGCCGAGAGGAATCCTGTTCGTGAGCCATAGAGCTTTTTACCGAGAAAGAAAGTGAGAAGCACCGTGAGGGTGCTCAAAAGGGCGGAAGGAAACCTCGCCGAAAAAGAGGTGAAGCCTTGCCAGAGAAAAGATGAAAGGGCAATCAGCCAGAAAAAGAGAGGAGGTTTATCCACATAGGTATTTCCATTAACGTGCATGAGAACCCAATCCCCTCTCTCAACCATCTCCTTGGCGACCTGGGCATAACGCGGTTCATCCGGATTCCAGAGGTCCCAGCGTCCCACTCCGACTATAAAAAGTAGTGAGCAAAAAATCAGGAGGGTGAAAACTTGGATTCGGGTCTTCGCAATGAATCGTTTGAGTTCTTGAGCTTTCTCTTTACTTGGATTCTTAGATGTTAAAGGAAACATGGTCAAAACCCTAATCGGTATATTAGCGATGGACGCATAGCCAAAGCAAAAAATGGCAAAAATGATCGGCGGGGTAATTAAATAGCCTCTAAAACGATAAACCCATTTTGGAACTAACAGTTCAAAAGCTCCTTCTACTTCATAAACTTAAAATCTATTCATGATCTGTATTTAAACAAGGCATCCAATAGCCTATAGATCCATGGAGATAGGTTCTCTTAAAGTAGAATGGTTTTAATTCTTATTTTGCTTCTTTGTATTGTACGATATGCCGATTAAACAGAGGTTAAATTTAAATGAAGATTTCTTAATCTTAGGAAAGAAAGGATTACCGAATCCCCCTAAAATATCGAAAAGATTCTAAGCGAGTGAAGACAACAAGAATCCAAAGCAGATCAATAGAATTCCCAAATAGCGTAAAGTCGGGATAGGTTCGAGGAAGACAATTCGGGCCGAGAGCATGACTAAAACAAATATCAGTGCGGTAAAGGGAAAAACAAAACTTAAAGTCGTCTTAGAAAGGGCAATGAGCCAAACGATGGTGCTGATAATATAAAGGACTAATCCAGAAAAAACGAAGGGATTAAATACGAGTTTAAGTAATTCACCTATGACAGAACCCTTCAGAGTTATCTCTCCTGTCATAAAAACGCCCTTTTTAAAAAATATTTGACCTAAGGTTGCCGAACCCACTGATATCAAAAGCCACCACACTGGTTTCATTTATTTCTCCTTTTTTATGATTACTTATGGTAGCCTGACAATTAACACGCTTTCCAAGAGATCGCCAGACTTATCACAGACCCCCGAGCACCGCTGACTCACCTACTCAGGAACGTTTGGTAAATAGACTTTCCCCCGTCCGGATATCCCTCGCCCTTTTAAACCTCCGAAGGGCCCACCACCACTGCTCAGGATATTCCCGAATGGTAGCCTCTACGATTTTGGTAAGCCTGGCAATATTTGATGTGATATCTTGTTGTCTATCTCCGGCGATGTTCAGATCGAAAGGAGGATGAATGATTATGTTATGATAGTGCTGTTTTTGAGTAATGAAAATGGGTATGATGGGAGCCCCTGTGCGAAATGAAAAAACCACCGGCCCTTTGAAGGTAGGAACCAGGTAGCCAAAGAAATCAACCCAGGCCTCGGTGACGGGTGCATTTAAATCAATCTGTAGCATTAGAATTTTGTTTTCCTTCAAAGCCTTCAAACATCTTGCCACACAGGTCATTCTGGGTTTGATTGGGATGGATTCTATTCCAAAGGTGTCTTTTAAAGAATCTATGAATTTAATTATCTTTGGATTTTTTGATTCTCTGGCGACGATGCTTAAAGGATAACCCTCCTTAACCAACCGAAGGTCCATTAAAGGGAAATTGCCGAGGTGGGCAGTTAATGCAATAACTCCCTTCCCTTGTTTTAAAGCCTTATCGAGGTACTCCTTTCCCTCAAATCTTACAAGCGTTTTTAAATAGCTATACTCATACTCGAGACAACGGGAGCTTTCCATTATATCCTTTCCAATATTTCTAAAACTATCCCGACAGATCCGTTTAATTTCTTCCTCACTCTTTTCGCTGCCCAATGCCAAATGTAAATTATTCAGGGCAATCCTTCTTGGCTTTCTTAAGAGATAGAAGGCTATTGTGCCGAACTTTTCACCATAGAATCCAAGAGATTCTAAAGAGAGGTGTTTTACCCAAAAAGTCCAGAGTCGGAACGGAAAATACACTAAATAAATCTCTAAAGATTTTTTTAAGGAGAACCTTCTTCTTCTACTCACATTCGTCCTCTTTTGCTCAAATTAATATCTTAAAAATTGATTAATACCCACTTATTTTAAAATTATAAATGAAATGATGATCTACGGATAATCGTTAATTACTTACCCCTTACATCGCTGAAGACTTGCCCATGGAATAGCTAATTTGAACCCAAAAGAAAATATTTTATGAGACATCGCCCTAAACTGCGCATGGACTGGATCGCCCGGGTATTAGCTCCATACGATATTTTCGCACGGGTAATGCTTCGGACACCAGAAGCGTCTGCATTTTAGAAAGAGGGAGGATCTGAAAATCCATGCTCCGTACTTTCTCACATAATTCAATGAAATACTTGTCCCATATTCCACCTTCTGCTTCAGCATGGACAGGGAGGACATGCATTCCTCCGTCCTTAAGAATATTAAGAATCTTTGGGACCCCCTGAGTCACACCGATTTCTTCGAAACAAGGGAGGTCCGAAGGGATTTCCATTAGACCCGATATTTCATGAACAAAAGGTTCCTTCGCACGTGTACAACTAAGGTAAGTAAAAGAGTATTTCTTTGTAAGTTCTAACACCCTGTCGTCAATAAGCCAAGAAGGCGCTCCGAAAGAAGACGGGTCCTTCTTAGCCAGTCTCCGATAGGCCTGGATACCCTTCTCAAACCAATCCTCGATCCATTCAAAGGAACGTGTATAAAGTTCATCTTGCCACCGCCTGTGATCCCAAGCGTGAAACTCCACTTCATGTCCCACTGAAATAATTTGCTCAACGAGTCCCGGGAAAGAAAGCGCAATCATGGGTGAGGGAAGCAGAGTGCCATATAAGGCGGTCTTCATCCCATAAAGATGGCCTGCATTTGTCCTTAGCATTTTTTTAATGAACCGCGGGTTTTTTAGCAATTGAAGGACGGCTCTTCCTGAGGCATCCGGTCCCATACTTAGATAAAATGTTGCTTTAATACCAAATTGGCCTAAAATGGATAGAAGACGAGGGACACCTCGTTTCATGCCGATATAGGTATCAACATCGATTTTAAGGCCTAAAATGTTTCTTCTATTGATCGACCCTGACAAGGTTTTCAATCTCTTTTAAGAAAGAATAGATCGAGTGTTATAGGGTTTTTTTAAGTCCTTTCTTGGACGTCCATCTCAAAAGCTCTATGGCTTTTTCGATGCTGGGTTTTAGGGTGTTCATTGACCTCGCTTAGGTTCTCATTTTCTTCTAAGAAAGCATAAAGCGTTTTTTTGAGGGATTCATCAAGCCCGATCTTGGGTGTCCATCCAAGAAGTTCTATGGCTTTTTCGATGTTGGGTTTTCGGGTAGTAATATCCTGGTACCCTTTCCCATAATATATGTCCGAAGAAGTTTCAATGATTTTTGAAAAAACTGTGTCATCTCTATGTCTTGGATGGGCCATAAAGATTCTTTTCAGAATATGGGCAAGGTCCCTTATGGAAGATTCATTGTTGGGGTTGCCAATATTGATAATTTGGTTCTTACAGCAGTTATCTTTATTCTCAAGGATTTTCATCAATGCGTCGATCCCGTCGTCCACATGGGTAAAGCATCTTTTTTGATTACCACCGTCCACCAGTGATAGGGGCCTCTTCATTAGCAGTTCTGCTATAAACTGTGTCACAACCCTGGAGCTTCCTTCCTTTGCAGCATCCAGAGAGTCCAATCTTGGACCGATCCAGTTGAAGGGTCTAAATAATGTAAACTCCAAGTAGCCACGGGTGCCGTACGCGTAAATCACTCGATCAAGAAGTTGTTTGCAACACGCATAGATCCACCGTTCTTTTTGAATGGGTCCAAGGACGAGAAAGGTTTCATCTTCTTTGAATTCAGGATCAGGGGAGGCGCCATAAACTTCTGAGGTGGAAGGAAAGACAATCCTTTTGTGATACGTTACGCATTGTTTCACAATATTGAGGTTCATTTCGAAATCCAATTGAAAGACACCCAGCGGATCGGTCAAATAGAGTTTCGGAGTGGCAATAGCTACTAACGGAATGATGACGTCACATTTTTTGACGTGATACTCAATCCATTCCCGGTTGATTGAGACGTCTCCTTCTATGTAATGAAAGCGAGATCTGTGGATTACTCTATCCAGTCTGTCGAAGGCAAGGTCCATCCCGTAGACATTCCAATCTGTTGTATCAAGTATTCGCCGGGTTAAATGATGTCCGATGAAACCATTGACGCCAAGGATCAAGATCTTCATTTCAAGATTCCCCTTTCTCGTTTTTTAAAAAAATCAAAAATATTTTGGCCCTTCATCCTTTTCTCCCTCACCCCAATATCCAAAATTCTCAGTCTTCCATCCGATGCCCTAACATACACATTATCCTTTTCAAACTCTAAGGTACCCACAGGGTGTTCCGAGGCACTTCCTTTTTCCGGGAGGGCCCACCATATGAATATCTTTTCATCTTCTGGGAGATAGGTGAAGGCTCCTGGGTAGGGTTCTGTGACAGCCCTCACCAAATTGTAAATTTGCAGGACCGGCCAATCCCAGTCTATCTTTCCGTCCTCAGGCTTCCGCCCCCCATAATAGCTCCCCTGCTTTAAATTCTGTGCTACATGGGGGGTTATTCCTTTTTTGATAAGCGGAAGCAGTTCTTCAAGGAGCTCCTTTGCCTTGATACAAAGCTTTTGATAAAGAGTGTAGGCGGTATCTTCAAATTCAATGAGCACTTCCTTCTGCCCAACAATATCTCCTGCATCGGATGCTTCGACTATGTTATGTAGGGTGACTCCTGTACGTTGTTCTCCCTTCACAAGAACCCAATTGACCGGAGACCGCCCCCGGTAGGCCGGGAGTAAAGATCCATGGAGATTAAAGGATCCTACGGATGGAATCATGAAGATGTCTCTGCACAAAAGGTGTCGATAATAGAATGAAAAAATAACTTCAGGTGAGATTTTACGGATCATTTCGATCCATTCAGGCGTATTAACATTTTTGGGACAGAACACAGGGATCTGATTTTCCTTTCCCCATTCGGAAACCGAGCCAAACCAAATGTTTTCCTCAGGATCATCGAAATGGGAAAAAATGGCCCGAATATCAAATTCCTCCCTTATTAAGGTCTCCAGGCCAACGATTCCTATATTATGATACGCAAACACGACGGTTTTCATCCGTGGGATAAATCCTCTCAATCATGTACTCTGGTCTTTTCCTGACTTCCCTGTATATTCGACCGATATATTCACCCATCACCCCTAAAGCAAAAAATTGGAAACCAACAAAGGCAAAAAGGACGGCAAAGAGGGTAAAGACCCCTTGGGCCGCCCAGTGTGCACCGTAGACCAAGCGGGCAATCCCAAGAAGGATACCCAAGAAGACCCCTAAAAAAGCCATTCCAATGCCAGCATACATGATAAACTTTAATGGGAAATCGGAGAATGAGGATACTAAGTCAAACTGAAGATTGATGAGCTTTCGTAGGGAGTAATGGGATTTTCCGTCGTACCTCGCTTCATGAACCACCTCAATCTCTGTCACTTTTTTGGAAAAGTAGGTAGCCAGCGCTGGAATGAAGGTTGAGTGCTCATGACAGCTCACCATCCGATCCACAATATTTCTCCGGTAAGCTCGCAGCATGCACCCCCAGTCTGACATATTCACCTTTGTGATCTTCCGTGCGATCATGTTGATCATGCGGGATGGGAGAATCCTGAAGAAGGAATCCTTTCGTTCACTTCTGATCGTACCTACCACATCGTAGTTTCCTTCCTCCATCACCCGTACAAGATTTGGAATTTCCTCTGGGGGATTTTGGAGGTCAGCATCCAGAGTGATCACGATGTCGCCTCTTATGACAGAAAACCCTGAGAAAATAGCTGCATGCTGACCGTAATTTCTCGTCAGTTCGACAACCCTTACTTCAGGATAGACCAAGAAACTTTTCAAGATCGAAAGGGTGTTGTCCCGGCTCCCGTCATCCACAAAAATAATTTCATAACTCTTCCCCATCTGCTGCATAACAGGTCGGAGTCGTTCAATCAGACGGAGCAGGTTTGCCTCCTCATTGTATACTGGAATAACCAGAGAAATCATCACCTCTTTAGCCATTCTTTAAAATCTCCCGAACAGCCTCACATACATAGGAAACATCCTCATCCTTCATGTCAGGAAACAAAGGCAGGGACACTAATCTGGTGTTGGCCCGTTCCGTTTCTTTCAACTCTCCCTTCTTTATCTTATATCGTTCCTGGATATAGCTTAAACGATGCCCGGCTGGGAAATGAATCCCATATCCGATCTGATATTTGGATAACTTTTCCATGAAACGCTCTCGATCCATAGAAATGACTTTGATGACAAATAGGTGCCATGCATGGGTGTGCGGGTTGGCGGGTACACCCGGTAAATCCAACTCCTCCACCCCTTCTAACTCCCTCCTATATTGATCAGCCAACTGCCTTCTGCGGTTGTTAAGTTCCTCCAGCCTGGACAGTTGAGCAAGCCCTAAGGCGGCCTGGATATCCGTTAGATTATATTTAAATCCGGGTGTTTTAATGTCATATTCGGGATTCCCCCCTTTGCTGTACCTCTTCCATGCATCCCTTTCAATCCCATGAAATCTGAGAAGCCTTAGTTGGCTTTCGAGGTGATCGTCATTATGGGTGATCATCCCTCCTTCACCGGTTGTAATGTTTTTAATCGGATGAAATGAGAAGATTGCACATTGACCAAACCCTCCCGCGTGGATTCCCTTGTAATACGTTCCCAAAGCATGCGCAGCATCTTCGATGACAGGGACATTAAATCTTTGGGACAAACCTAATATCTTGTCCATGTCAACAGGGGTCCCTGCAAAATGTACAGGGATGATCCCTTTTGTTCTTTCAGTGATCTTTTCTTCAATAAGGTCGGCATTTATATTCAAGGTATCATAATGGATGTCAACAAAAACGAGTCTTGCTCCACAAAGGGTAATCATATTTAAGGTGGAAGCAAAGGTCATAGACGGGGTAATTATTTCATCCCCTCTTTTTATTCCTAGAGCTAGCAACATGAGGTGCATGCCGGCAGTGCCAGACGAAACAGCAAGAGCATACGAGGCACCTGTAAGTTCACAGAATTTTTCCTCAAATGCCTTGCAGAGAGGGCCTGTAGTGATCCAACCTGACTTTAGACACTCTGTAACCTCCAGAATCTCCTTTTCGCCAATTGAAGGTCTGCTCAAAGGCAGAAAATCTTTTCTTATTTCCACAGGGAAGGTCCTCTCTTCACAAAAACATTAAAAGACTGGGGCAATAAAGGGTGTTAACCCTGTTGTTGCATTAAATTCGGCGCTCAGATTCATCCAACCTTTATCAATTGGGGAATACCACTTAAATCAATATCATCCGTTGGATCACACAATGGGTAATTTTTAGAAAAGATGATCAAAGTGCTGAAAAACCAAGCCTTTTTAATACTACTCAGTTCATTCAATCGCATCTTTATGCAACAACAGGGTTAATATTCACCATGCATTGAATTTTTCAGGTAAAATTCCCTCATCTTTCAAAATTCTCAGAAAAATATTTTCATGCGATTCAACAGACAATTATGCATAAAGATAGATTAAAGGAGTGTTAATATTAAGTTAAGATTTCTTAATCTGTAATAAAGGTGATTCAAGGATTGAAATAAGGGGATCAGTGGTTTAATATAGAATAGTTTTTTCGGGGCAAACCCCGTTAGAAATTCCAGCGGGGCACTCGCCGCGCAAGCGCTGGCGCAGCGGGTTAAACCCCGTCGGAATTATTTAGAATATAATCCCGCTATAGCGGGACTGCAGAGCGGTGAGGCATTATTTCTAACGGGGAAATGAGAAAGAACTGATGGAGAAACAATTTTCTAAATTTTATCCTCAGAAATGGGCTCAGATTGCCATTCTCATCGGATTCTGTTTGGTTCTTTTCTTTTTCAATCTAAACTGTTGGGATCTCTGGAGTCCGGATGAACCTCGTTATGTCCAGGTGGCTAGAGAGATGGTAAACGGAGGGGATTGGGTCTTAATGCATTATAATGGGAAGATCTATGGTCACAAGCCTCCTCTCTTTTTCTGGTTGATTGCGTTTTCCTCTTATCTCTGGCAAGGATTTACCCCTTTTGCAGCGAGATTCCCCTCAGCCTTCTTTGGAACTTTAACTGTTCTTCTTACATTCTTGATTGGGAAGCATCTCTACTCTTCTCGAACAGGATTTCTCTCCGGATTAATTTTGGCAACCAGTTTTGAATTTGTTTTTCTTTCTACCCGAGCCAATATCGACACTACCTTGACCTTCTTTACCACTTCCTCGCTCTTTTGTTTCTTTCGATGGTATCAATATCACTCCCCTCACCTCGGTTGCGAGTCGAAGCGACCTTCCCCTCTCCCCCGAGGGGAGAGGGAGGGGGTGAGGGGTGGTCTGTGGATCAGTGGCTTTTATATCGGTATGGCCTTGGCTACCTTAGCCAAAGGGCCGGTCGGCTTTATCCTTCCTCTTTTAGTAAGTTTGGTTTATCTCATTATTCAAAGGGATTGGAAAGGGATGAAGGGGATGAAACTTCTTCCAGGGATGATCCTCTTCATTATTATCGTCCTGGCATGGTATGTTCCTGCTCTATTGAAAGGAGGGAGGGATTACTTCAATGAGACCTTATTGCGCCATTCCCTAAGCCGTTTTACAGAAGGAACGACTCATGTCCGGCCCATCTATTACTATCTCTACAATTTTCCTGTTGATTTTCTACCCTGGATCTTTTTCCTTCCCTCAGCCATTGTCTATGGCTTCTCGAAAGGTGTGGTAGAAAAAAGAAAGGAATTTCTTTTTCTCCTGGTTTGGTTCGCTATGATCTTCCTCTTTTTCTCTCTTTCGAAAGGGAAGAGAGGACTTTACCTTTTACCTCTCTATCCAGTCGCCTCTCTCATGGTAGGAAGGCTTTGGGATGATTTAATTTCTACCTCGATAAAACACTTTCGGAGTGAATGGATCTCTTCCCCCATCTATGGGTTGATGGGATTCATTTTTTTTGCTGGAGGGGCTATCCCATGGATCGTATCAGTGAAGCTCCCTTCTTATCTCCTTTATAGCTTACCCATCGCCTTTCTTTTAGTGGGGGGGAGTCTTGCGATGTTTCTTCTTTATCGGAAAAAAAATTACGGGGCTATTCTCTTTCTTCTCATCGTGATGATGGCAGGGGGACTCTTTTACACATGGCGGGTAGTTTTTCCATTAGTCAATCCCTACAAATCGGCCCGTTTTATTTCCCAGGAGATTACCTCACGGATTCAACCCGGGGAGAGATTAGGACTCTATGGGGGATTTGTAACAGGTCCCTATAATTTTTATACCGGAATTGTGCCCATTGAGGAATTGGAAAAGAGGGAATCTCTCTTCAATTTTCTTCAGTCTCAGGAAAGGGTATTTTGCCTTATTAAGTACAGAGATTTTTTACAATTTCAGGCTTGGGAGGGGAGGCCGGAGTTCCAATTGATTACCCGACGTAAGGTGGGGGGCAATGATATTGTTCTGATTTCCAATCGATGATATTAGAGAGAATAACCAAATCCCAAACACCAAATTCCAAATAATGACCGAAACTTCAATGATTAAAATTTCAGAAGGAGATAAGGAATTTGTTTGGGTCATTTTGGTATTGGAGAATTGGAGCTTATTTGGAGATTGTGATTTGGTGATTGGAATTTAAATAACATTAGCATGTATTTTAGTGAGGATAAATGGATTACCATAACAAGACTCCTGAATACACTGAGATCTCGGTCGTGGTGCCTGTTTATAATGAGGAGGGAAACCTTCCACTCTTAGTTCCCAAGTTGGTGGAGGTTTTGAAGGGCCTTGGGCGATCCTATGAAATGATCTTCGTTGATGATGGAAGTTCAGATGGAAGTCGAGTGATTCTAAAAGAAATGGCCTCCCAATATCCTTCTCTCCGGGTCCTTCGCCTTAAGGAGAACCGCGGGTTAAGCACGGCCCTTGTTGCCGGGATGAGGGAAGCCAGGGGAGAAGAAATCGTCACCTTGGATTCTGACCTTCAGAATGATCCTGCTGATATACCCAGGCTATTGGAATATTTGGATCGTTATGATATGGCAACGGGTTGGCGGCAGAAAAGGGAAGATTCCTGGCTGAAGAAAATCTCTTCTAAAATTGCTAACGCTGTTCGGAACTGGGTGAGTGGTGAGAACATCCGGGATAGTGCCTGCACCCTCCGCGCATTCAAAAAGGAGTGCATTCGAGAGGTACCGGTTTTTAATGGAATGCACCGATTTCTTTCCACCCTGGTCAAGATGGGAGGATACCGGATCATAGAAGTTCCCGTTTCTCACCACTCGAGAAGATTTGGGAAGTCAAAATATAATATTCGAAATCGCATGGTACGATCCTTTATCGATCTGCTGGCCGTGAGATGGATGAAGGGGCGCACCATTCACTATGAGATCGAAGAAAGGATTTGAAATGGAATGTCTGACATTTCTAAGTTTGGCACTCGATTTTTTTAGAGATATCTCAGCGAGGTATCCCCAATTTCATCTGGATTTCTGGCTGGTTTTTGGTTTCATCGGACAAGCGATGTTTACCATGAGGTTCATTGTTCAATGGATTGCCTCTGAAAAAAAGAAGGAGAGCGTCATTCCCATCTCCTTCTGGTATCTCAGTTTAGCGGGTGGATTGATTGTCCTCTTTTATGCTATTCATCGTATGGACCCGGTTTTTATCTTGGCCTACTTACCAGGGAATTTTATCTATTTAAGAAACCTCTATTTTGTTTATAAGAAAAAGAAAATTTCGCCCCATCTCGTTCAGTAAGGAAGAAAGGATATCATGGAAGACAAGATGAAGTCTTGGCAAAAGAAAGTTCGGAAAATTCCACTTTTCATCGGAGCATTTTTATTGGTGATCTTTGCAAAACCTCAATTCCCTGGGATATTGATCGGAATGATTCTGATTTTTTTAGGAGAGTCTATCCGCATTTGGGCGGCAGGTCATCTTCAAAAGAATGAAGTTCTGACAGTGACAGGCCCTTATGCTTATGTCAAGAATCCACTCTACATCGGTTCAATTTTTATTACGTCAGGATTTTGTATCATGGCGGATAATATCTATTTTATGGCGTTAGCCTTATATATGTTCTGCTTCCATTATATCCCCTATAAGAAGAGGATGGAGGGAGATCGGTTAACAAAACGTTTTGGAAGTCAATATGAGGATTACGATGAGAAGGTTCCGGATTACATCCCTCGACGGACTCCCTACTCAAATAAAAAAGTCTCCTGGCAAGTCAAAAACCTGATTGAAAACAGTGAAGAAGGAATTCTCCTCGTCGTCCTTGCTGGAATCGTGTTGATCTTAAGCCGTCCCTATTGGGGAGTCGTCTTTTAAATTTTCCCCTCCCCCTCTCCCCTTGGGGGAGAGGGAAGGGGTGAGGGGTAAGTTTTAGGAGGGAAATGAAGAGAGAAGATTTCGAACAAGGGATTGTCTCCTGTATTAAGGGAAATTTTGGGAAACCCGACTTGAATCGGGTAGATGTGGGAGGTCGATCCCTCATGGTGAAGGATGTCCATAGAAAGAATTTTTTTTTGCGATGGACATTAGGACTCTGGTTAATTCGTAAAGAATGGAAAATCTATTGTCGGCTGAAAGGAGCGGAGGGTATCCCCCAGCCTTTCGAGCGAATTGACCGCTTTGCCTTTGCCATGGAATTCATTTCAGGAAGACCCCTTCTAAGAGGAGAGCCCCTTCCTTCTTCCTTTTTCTCTGACTTAGAACAGGTACTCAGAGAAGTTCATAAGAGGGGAGTGGTCCATTCGGATTTGAGACATAAGGGGAACATTCTCCTCTCCGAAAGAGGAGAACCTTTTCTCATTGATTTCAATAGCAGTTTTGCTTTTAAAGAGAAAGGATTCCTGCGGCGTTATCTTTTTCCTCTGCTCCAGTGGGTGGATTATGGAGGATTGCTAAAACTGAAACAGAGAGTTTCTCCGTCCTCAATGACACCAGAGGAGGCTGCCTTTCTCAAACGGTTTAATCGACTTCGAAAATTCTGGATCTTCAATTGAACACACAGCCCTCAATAAAAACCTTATCCCCATCCATCTTAATCGTCTCATAAACGCACCCCTTATACCGTCCAATTTATTCAACGTCTCTCCTTATGCAATCTCTTTTGAACAAGATGTTATGCTTCGACCATCGGGGACTTTGGTATTGTTGCGGTTCAATCCAATCCACTTCTTTACAAGCTTAATCCTTGCAGGCTCTTGGTAATTTCCTGGGCTATCATGGGAGCGTTGCCACCTGCCCTATTATTGATGATAAGGTTCATCCTCTTTCTCTGTCGGACCCCTTCCATAATAATCTGGATCGCATCATCAATCATTTCAGGGTTCATCATGCCATCTACCATTTTGTTAAAGGGAAATGCCTTGGCATAGGAATCTTCATAGCTCATTCGCAAGGGGGTCATCAAACGAATGATACAATCCCCTCCTGAATTGAAAAACCTCCCCTTGGTTTTAGAAAATTGTTTTGATAATGGTGGGAGCCAGGTCCAGTGAGAATAAACCAATCCAACCCCATGCTTTTCCAAAACATCAAAAACCGGATCAGTTAAATAAGCCTCTGTGCGAAGCTCAATATGGTAGCGCTTATCTTTAGGGATCGCTTTAAAAAAGGCATCCAGGGATTTGGCCATCCCTTCTGGTTCAACCCGCTCCTTCTTAGGCTGATATTCCTGCTCGAAGATAAATCCCCTCAAGTTAGAACCTAAAATCTCAATAGCTGGTTTGAAGAACTGGTTGGTGAAGATCTCAGGATTGAAATAAGCCTCATTTTCAATAAACCTCCCACCCTGCCGGATTCTTCTTGCACAGATCAACTGAGGTACCTTGAGAATAAGTTGATCGTCTTTTTTGAGGTATTGCTGGTATTCCTTCAGGGTAAAATAGTTGGGAGTAGATTTTCCATTCTTATCCAGAAGCGGTCGGTAAAAGGTATAATCGATCTCCAGGATGGGAAAGTGCTCAAAATATTCTTCAACGCTTTCTACTGGGAGAACTTCTTCGGTAAAGGATTTTTCTCCTATCTTATGAGTCCGATGCTTGATCTCTTTTTCGTATCGTCCCTCTGAGTAGATCTGCCCAATCCACCCGGTATAGCGATCACTCGCCATCCCGATAGAAATATTTGGATGAATTCTACGAAATTGATATTTTTTAAGGTCTGATTTTTCTTCGATTGGCATCTGTAAACATTATAGAAATGAGGTTGATCGCTACTTAATAACCCGATTATTTACCTTTCTTTAAGCTTTGAACTTTGTGCTTCTTTGGAAGCGGCCATTTTTCGAATACCGTCCAGATCAAGTTTGCCTGATGCGCCCCAGCCTATCTTCCCCGGAGGAATCTCAGGACGAAATTTCTCATAGAGGGGGTAGGCTTTTTCAGCAAGCTCGGAAGGCATCATAGATTTTGCAAGCCCTTTCATAGCATCATAGACTTCATCAAGGACATCACCGAATTTACCCTCAAGATATCTTTTTACACTTTCTGGGGAAATGGGTCTGTCATTACTGAGGGCGCGTAACCCTTCATCCGTATTTTTTGCAGGCACAGCACGGTGCAAAAGATCTACGGTCACTACTTCGTCTTTTCGCAACTTTTGGCGTTGTTCACTAACCGCCTTGGGCGTTGGTTGAAATAGACCAAGGCCAACGCCCTTTGAGTAAGCATTGAGTCCTGCCACTGCACGGCCCAGCGTAAGCGCTTCATCATAATCAAAGCCCAACATCTCGGCTACCACCGCAGCCCATAGTGTCAATACCGGCGCCCGGTTGATCATCACTGAATTTCGTTTCTCCTTTTTCTCAACCATAGATCTATTCAATTTTTTGGATGAGCCGAATCTCAATTTCCCAAACAAGACCCCAAATCCCTCCTACTCTAACCAAGTCTGATCATCCGCCCAGGTTTATCCCTCGTAACAGTCTTTTCCACAAATTCCATAATTATGAGGGATTCGGGGAGAATTCGCGTGCTTACCTTAATTTGATATTTTAATAAATGTTCTCTTTTGACAGGTTTGCTTCTTAGTTCTGTATAAGTGGTTTCTATAAGGCGGTCTATTTCTTCAGCTGACATTTTTTTAGGAGCAATCTTTGAATTTGGTGATGCCCACTCTTTGAAGCTTAAAGCCTTCCCCTCAACGGGTTGACTACACCACATGGGGGAAGTGTCACCCTCATTCTGAAATGTGATAAAATGGCGCTGGTTCGTAGCCCAACCTGCTGGTGAAGAAGAAACAGGTATACACCGCAACAAAGGTGTGGGAGGGATTTTATGATCAATGTCATTATTATTATGAAACCCTTAATAAGTAAAAGTCCCAAACGATAAGGGAAAGAAATCAGTGAAAATTAGTGAAGTGAAGGGATCAGTTGATATAGAACAGATCCCTAAACCTGGTGTTTATGCTCACAATTTCTTCTTATGGGGTGGGGGAGAAGTTTTAAATTACTCGATGACCTAATTACTTTTTTCAAGCTTTAATATATTCGCTTTGCTCTATACCCTTCGCACTACGCTTCAGGGCAAGGCCAATTTTCTTAGGGATAACATTAATGGGTGCCTTTTAATGGGTGACCCCAATGCTCTGTCATTTTAACTCATTTATGCGTTAACTCATCTACAATTAGGAAAAGCTTACTTTTTTATGGATGACACCTAGACTCGACTTAAGAAGTAATTCAACTTAGTCAACAATGTCCCCTTCTTTCAAATGGGCAGACGCATTATTTTTCTGGAATTATCCTCAAATATTTTCTTCTTCTCTATATCACTGATTTCCATCTCCTCTATGGCGTTTATTGTTTGCCTGGTGACCCTTTCACCCTGATGGCCGGCAAACGGAAAGTCGGTTCCAAAGAGAAGATGGTCTATGCCAAAAAAGGAACGGGCGAGCATCAAGGCAGACGTATTCCCGTAAAGTGCAGTGTCCGCATAAAACATCTTGTAATAGTCAATTGGGGCTAAGGTGAGTTTAAGCCTGTGCGGGGCTTTGTCCTGCATCTCGCTGAGGTCCTGGAACGCCGTTATCCGTTCTTCATAGTAGGGGACGAAGGCTCCTGCGTGATGGGTGATGATCTTCAGGCCCGGCCACTTTTCCAACACTCCGCTGAAGACAAGCCGAGTCATGGCCATGGTGGTCTCGTAGGGCCAGCCGAAGGTTCCCGCCATCCCGAACTTGGATCCCTTTTCGCTTCTGTAGTCGTCTGAAGTGACGCCGTGGGTCGGATGAATCCACACCGGGAGCTTGTGGCGGGACATTGTCTCCCAAAGGGGCTGGAATTCCGGTGAGTCCAAAGGCTTGTCGTTTACGTGAGTATATATCTGCACCCCTCTAAACTTCAGGTCTACTATTGCCCTCTCCAACTCCTTGAAGGAAGCACCTATATTGTTCAATGCGACCGAGGCCACAGCAGCGGGAAACCTATCAGGGTATTTGAAAACTAGATCCGCGATTTCATCGTTTGCAAGCTTGGTAATATCCAGAGCTTTTCTTGGGTCCCCGATCACCTCCTCGATGGGCGGCCTGGATAACGTGAGCACATGCATGACCCCGTATTTATCCATTATCCGAAACCTCTTATCTATATCCCATAGTGTGGGTATCATGTTGTTCATGCTCTGTTGTATATGGCCAGGGGCTGCCTCGTCGAGAGCGGCTTTATATTTCACTGGTAAGATGTGACTCGCAATATCGATCTTCAGCGAATATGAATGACTCATGTCTCACTCCTTTCTCGGATTTTGTGTTAATATATTGGTGTGCGTCACTAAAACCCTATGAGTTTACCTATTGCGATTTCTCCCCGAACGCTCCTAATGGCTAAATAGATCTTAATAGGAATCAATGTGAAACGTGACAAGAAAAAAAGTGGTAAGGTCTTTTTTAATTTGGGTTCCATATAGCAAAAAGGGAACACCCTGTCAAGGAAAATCAATAGAAATGTGTTAGTACGGGTAAATGTCCTATTGAAGGGGAAAATATACTCATGATTCAGATCCAGTTAAAGAAGTAGCATGTGGCGTGGGATATGGAGAACTGGCCCAAAATAGATATCGTGCGAGAGGTCACTCCAGCAACGATATAGACAAAAGTCAGAAACAACATGTGTAACATATAGGAAAACTCTCCAAGGATAACTCAAACAATCATGAAATCGAGGTGTAAACTTTTTTAAAACAAAAATCTACTAAAAACAGTACACTTTTAATTCTTAAATGCCACTTTATTAAAAAAGCTTGACATTTTCTCTTTTTAGTGGTTTTAATTCCTTTGTCCTGTACAAACAAGTCCTAAGAAGGTTTCTGGAAAGGAGGCAAGGACTATGAAGAAATTGGTGATACTTTTTTTGGTTTCAGTAGTAAGTCTTGGTGTCCTGGTTGCTTGGGCTGAGAAGGTTTCTGCTCAAAAACAAATTGTTATAAGATATGGTACAGACCTACCACCTGGTAGGCCACCAGTTGTTGGCCAGCATTGGTGGGCGGATGAGGTAACCAAGAGGACAGAAGGCCGAGTAAAGATTCAGATGTGCCCCGCTAGTTCCCTCGTCAATCAGGCAGGTGGACTTGAGGCCGTTCTTTCCGGCCTAGCTGACATGTATATGCTCAGTACGGAAGCTCATCGGAATTCATTTCCGATCACTTCTATTATGGGTGTATTTGGTGCCGGTTTCCCTGATGATACTCTGGAAGCCAACACGGCCCATATGAATGCATTCTTTGAGCTTTTGAAAAGATACCCGGCCGCAGCTGCTGAGTACAAGGACTTCGGCGAGATGTTCTTCTATGTGATCTATTCGGAATCTTATCTGATTTCAAAACGTAAGAAAATCCTTTTTCCAAGTGATGTCAAGGGGTTGAAAGTAGGGAGCAACGGTGTCAGGATGGATTTTATGGGTAGAATGGGTGCCGCGCCGGTGGATGACATACCCCCGCTGGCCTATGAGAAACTGATGACTGGAGTTACCGACGCCACGTTCGCCGCAATCAGCGCATGGTACAATTTCCGACTCTACGAGGTATCAAATTACGTACTTGACCTCCCCTTCGGTAGTGGTGGACATCCGATCGTCATAAACAAGGCCACTTGGAATAAGATATCACCCCAGGACCAGCAGATTATGAAGGAGCTTGCTCCTGAAGGGTCGAGAAGATCCCATCAGGCGCTTGCTGACCTTAACAGAAAATCCTGGATTGAAGCGGCAGATAAGGGCATGAAAGTGACCCTGACTGAAAAAGAGAAAAAGCTTTGGGAAGACGAATTCAAAATTCAATCCGAAAAATGGATTGCGGAAAGAGAGGCTTCAGGGATAAAGGATATCAGGAATATTTTTAATTTCTGGAAGAGCGCTGCAGATAAGGCATGGACTAAGTAGTTCTTTCTGAAAGCGGCTTTCAAATAGTTGTGGTGGGGCTTTAGAACCTACCTCCCCTCATCAGTCGTTACGTATGTTCTAGGTATTTGTATTCGGTTGTGATCTCGACAACGCAGAAACCTAAACACTTGTATAGGTTCCGTGCTGGGTTCACCTTGAGCACTCTCAACTTCACGGGAAGTCTCGCGGCTGATGCCTCTTGAAGGAGTGCCGAGCCAAAGCAGAGCCGATACCGCGGCGTTGATGCCTAGGAAGCACAAAGATTTGCTTCAAGTCGTAGCTCGCGGCACTTCGCTCGACACGGAAAATGCCGATTGGCTTCCCATTCAGTTCGATAATCTCGGTTCTTCCGGCATACGCATTCTCAAATGCATGTGCTCGGATGCGCTCTTCAGGCCATTCTCCCCAAGTTGCAATAGCGTACTCCCGCATCGTCTCCGTTTCACAACAGAATGTGTAAGATGCGTCTTCATAAGTTGTTAGTCTGAAAGTGACGTTCTCCATGCGTCCTAACAATATTATACTGCAATTTGTAATTCGTAAGAATCCAACCCATCCAACTGGTTTTAATAACCGATACCTGATCCCCAGGCTTTCCTTTAACAAAAAGTCCAAATTGTGAGCAACATCTCCTCTGCGCTTTATCCAAGAAACACCCATTAGAAAACGTACAAGCTGTGAGACCATGATCAGCCACTCGCTTCCTATCCCGATTGGTTACGGGCTACCAGCCTTGTCCGCTGTCGGCCTCACCTTATTAAATGAACAGGTAGTGAAGTATTATACATTTCTTATAAATCCAATAATCAAGCCTAATGGCCCTAATCCTTGCGCTCATGGATGATATCTTTCTATGCAAGGTTGATTTCTTAAATAACTTAACTATGTCCGTATGCCGTGTACGACGCATGACTTGTCGGTTAAAGTCCGACCATGGGAATTCGGCAGTTCGCCCATGTAGCTTGA
>Ga0214474_1000427_pt1 | contig 21099 bp, 19 predicted proteins | sample RVTome_2_FD_187335 | JGI IMG/M metagenome (GOLD analysis project Ga0214474, IMG submission 187335) | Soil microbial communities from uranium-contaminated site in the Upper Colorado River Basin, Wyoming, United States - RVT95D214 HiSeq ...
AATAAATACTCTGGGTTGAAAGGGGAGACATGAAAAAGAAAATATTGGGATTCGATAAAGAGGACACGAGGATCCTTATTGTGGATGATGAAGAATCGATCCGGAATATGCTGCTCCGACTTCTCAAGATGGCCGGCTACATATGCACAACGGCCCCGAATGCGATAAAGGCACGGGCCATTTTGAGCAAACAGGATTTTGAATTGGTCTTATGCGACATGAACATGCCGGGGGAATCAGGGATGGATCTTATCAAATTTATATCTGCGTCTTATCCCGACACGGCAATTATCATGGTAACCGGCCATGATAGTCCCGAACTTGCGGAGAGTGCTATGGATTTAGGCGCTTATGGTTATGTTATTAAGCCCTTCAAGCCGAATCAGCTTATAATCAATATATCCAACGCATTAAGGCGCAGAAACCTGGAAATCAATAACCGACTCTATATTATGGATATGGAGAAGATCATAGATGAGAGGACCGAGGCGGTTCAGGAAGCCATGAAGAAACTCAGGAAAAGCATGGATGGGATAATCAAGGCTATGTCTTCGACGGTTGAAATGAGAGACCCATACACGGCCGGCCATCAACAGCGTGTAGCCGACCTTGCCCAATCCATTTCCGTGGAGATGGGGCTGTCCAAGGAAAGGGTTGAAGGTATCAGGATGGCCGGATTGATTCACGATCTTGGCAAGATTGCCGTGCCCGCGGAGATACTCACTAAACCGGGAAAACTGAGCAATATTGAGTTCAATCTGATAAAACTACATCCTCAATCAGGATACGATATATTAAAGGATATCGAATTTCCATGGCCGATCGATAAGATAGTGCTTCAACATCATGAGAGGATGGACGGATCCGGATATCCGAATGGCATACAGGGGAAAGAGATACTCTTGGAATCTCGAATAATGGCTGTTGCTGATGTTGTAGAGGCCATGGCATCTCATAGGCCATATCGAGTCGCCCTTGGCCTGGGGGCTGCAAAAGAGGAGATTATAAAAAACAAGGATATCCTTTATGATCCGACGGTTGTCGATGCCTGCGTGAAAATTATCTCAAGCGGCAATTTTCAGTTCAAGTCATCTTAAATGTTCGGTTATTGCTGTCCAATGAGGCCCGCTCGGCGACCGGGCCCTACAGGAGAATAGCGATTTATGTAGGGTTCGTTTCCCAAACGAACCGATAATTATTAGGATGTGTGTAGGGTCCGATCGCCGAGCGGACCATAGAATGGATCAACCGGCAAACAGTCGGATAAATATAAAGCGATTTTGGACAAGTTTGATCTTCGGTTAATTCAATAATGAAAGGGGAAGAATGCCTATAAATCCTGAAATATCAAAGGTCGCGACCCCATCCGATTACAAATCCTTAAGGGGCATAAGGCAGAGTATGAAGGTCATATTTTCCTGCCTGACCGCTATCCCTTTCATAGTATTCGCCTTTATATATTTCAGGATCGGCGTTTTCAATACCGCCCTGTCCGCTTCGCTTATCATATTGGTCCTGGTCCTGGTTCTCGAGGGATTCATCGTTTTCAGGAGGATGGCGGAACATATAGAACAACTATCTTCCGCGATACTAAAGGCCGAAGGGGGGGCATTGGAAAAGGTTCAAAAGACCGGTGACACCAGGGAACTGGCGATGATCGCGGATGCCTTCAATCGAACCCTTACTAAGCTGGAAAATACGGCCAAGGAATTAGGGGTGAAGGCGGTCCAGGCCTCTACCCTGAATGAGATCAGAGAGATTGTTTCAAAGACCATCCATATGGAGGAGATTGCCAGGCTTATCCTGGAAAGGGCCATGAATGCCGTGGCATCTCAAGCCGGATACATGGCCGTAAGACGAGGAAAATCTCAGGATCTCCATATCGCCGCAATCTCCGGTATTGACGGCAATATTAGAGAAGGATTGAGACTTGATGCAGATAAGACGCTTGCGGGTCGTGTGGTCCAGGAGAAGGTCCCCATCCTGATAGAAGATATCGAACAGGAAGATGAGATGAAACGGTTAAATGTCCCTGATCTCAAACTTACCCGCCTCCTGTATCTCCCCATTGTCGCTAAAAAAAGCATCATCGGGGCCCTTGTCCTGGGAAGAGATGCAACCCAGACCCCTTTTAAAGAGGAAGAGGTCCAGTTTCTCCAGACGCTCCTCCAACAGGTGGCATATAACTTCGAGAATGCTGGTCTCTATGAGGAGATCCAGCAATCAAACAAGGAATTGAAGATTGCCCTGGATTCCCAGAAAAAGGCACAGGATCACCTTTTAAATTCGGCCCGCATGGCGGCGTTCGGCGAGCTGTCGGTGAACGTAGCCCATGAGCTTAACAATCCGCTCACGGGGATCCTGGGCTATGCAGACCTGATTTTAGATACCGAAATGGATGACAAGGACAGGACGGAACACCTTAAAGAGATCCGTAAGCAGGCGATAAGGGCGGGCCGGATCACACGGAGTCTCATGGATTTTGTGGGCGGGAGACGCTGGACCGGAACCCGGACGGATTTAAACGCGGTCGTTCAAAAGGCGCTCTTGCCGGCCAAAGGAAGGATACGAGATCCCGGGATCCGACTTGATCTTCAACTGGATAAGGACCTGCCCCCTGTCAATGCGGACCAGACACAGATGGAACAAGTATTTTTTAATCTGATCAGCAACGCCCTGAACGCGGTGACCGGGGTGTATAGGTTGCCTGTTGATATGCAAGAAAATGCTTCAGGAACCGATGTCAAACAACCCTTTCTAAGAATTATGACAGGCAGAATGGACAATAATATCTATGTATCGTTCCAAGATAACGGTCCGGGCATATCTCCGGAAGATCTTCCCCGCATATTTGAACCATTCTTTTCCACACAGGAAAAGGTAAGCAAAGTGGGAATTGGATTATGGATATGTCGCATGATGATTACAGCCCATGGAGGCCGAATCAGTGTCGAGAGTGAAATTGGAAAGGGAAGCCTTTTCACTGTGGAATTGCCCGTCAGTAGAGGATTGAATATTGAAGATTGAGGGTTGAAGATTGAATATTGAAGATTGAAAATTGTATATTGAAGATAGGAGATTGAAGGGTAATGGATGAGAAAGAATTAAAGGATCGGACTAAAGAATTTGCACATCGATGCGTCAAACTAGCCCTGTCTTTACCAAAGGGGCAGTTAGGTAATCATATAGCCGGGCAATTGATAAGATGTTCAACCTCTGCTGCTGCCAATTATAGGGCTTCATGTCTGGCTCAATCAAAGGCAAGCTTTATATCGAAGCTCAGTATCGTACTCGAAGAAACCGATGAAACGGCTTTCTGGCTTGAATTTATTATAGATGAAAGTCTGCTTAAAAGTGACCAAGTTATGCCTCTGCAAAAAGAGGCGCAAGAATTGACAGCCATCTTTTTATCATCCAGAAAGACAGCAAGAGAAAACAAATAAAAAATATTCAATAGTCAATATTCAATATTCAATACCAGACCGGCCTATGACAACAATAAAGAAAATTCTTGTTGTGGATGACGAAGAGATGATAGTGGATCTTTGTCGAACGATACTCACCCGTGAAGGATACGATGTGATAGTTGCATCGGCCGGCGATGAGGCGCTGACAGTTGCATCTTCCGAGCAGTTTCATATGATAATAACAGACATGTTGATGCCCGGGATGGACGGCTTGGAGACATTCCTGGCCCTGAGGGAGAAGCAACGGGAACTTATCGGCGTTCTCATCACGGGTCACGGCACTATGGATATGGCTATCGAGGCCATGGGCCATGGTTTCAGCGGCTTTATCAGAAAGCCCTTTACAATACGTGAACTGATTCAGGTAGTGAATGACTCATTTCAGAAAGCGGCATTAAGAGAGGAAAACACCCGCCTCAAGACGCTGATTCCGCTATATAGCCTCGGTGAAAAGTTCATGGCCTCTCTGTCAAAAAAAGAGATCCTGGAGGAGTTGATCGAGACCATTTCCAGACAGACCGGGGCACAGAGGGTATCGGTCATGCTCTATGAAGACGAGGAGGGTTGCCTGAAGATTGCCGCGTCCAGAGGCATCGAGGAGGACATAATCCCTAATGTTCGAATCAGACCCGGTGAAAAGATCGCCGGATGGGTCTTTCAAACAGGCGAGCCCCTTATCCTTAACGGAGGGCCTGAAGATAACCCCGGATTCGCCCATTTATTAAAGTCTGAAGATATTATCGCCGCCATCTCATTTCCTTTGAAGGCCAAAGACCGATGCCTGGGGGTCTTGAACCTCAGCAAGACAGGAAAAGGCACGCCTTTCAGTAATTCTGACATAGAGATGCTTTCCGTTATCTGCGGCCAGGCAGTTATGGCCCTGGAAAATCTTAGAATTATGGAAGAAAAGGCGGAGAAGATAAGAATGCGCACGATCCTTGAACAGTATGTCTCTCCGGAGGTTGCCAATATTCTGATCTCCCATGGCCAGAATCTCATGGAGGTTGGAGAGATCAGGGATATTACCGTCCTGTTTGTGGATATCAGGAATTTCACGCCTCTTGTCCAGTCTCTCCCATTAGAAACACTCCGGTCCTTTTTAAACGATTTTTTTAATCTGTTTACCGAGATCATCTTCAAATTTGGCGGTACCCTGGACAAATTCATGGGCGATGCGCTTCTGGCTTTTTTTGGCGCCCCCATCTCTCTGAAAGAGCCGGATAATTCGGCGGTCGGCTCGGCCATAATGATGCATAAGGCCTTTACTGAACTCAGAGAGACATGGGCTCAAGAGAACGATGAGATAAGGAAGATCGGCCTTGGCGTCGGCATCAGCTCAGGGAATATCTTTCTTGGAAACGTGGGTTCTCAAAAGAGATTTGATTACACAGTTATAGGAGTGGAAGTGAATATCGCACAACGACTGGCTGCGGTGGCGGCATCAGGACAGATACTGATAACCAGGAATGTAAAGGATCGACTCAATTCAGATGTCCATATAAAGGAAGAATCGTCGCAAGTTCTAAAAGGATTGAAGGAACCGATATCTATTTACTCTGTTTTTAAATGAGGTCTTCATGGCCTGGCTGACATTAGATAACAAACAGAAGATATTGCAAATAATCAATTATTTAATCTTCGAAAGGACTGAAATAAAGATTTCAATCAAGGAAGAAAAATCCCTGTTTAGTTCCAGATTTATTAAACTGAATCAAGAAGATCCCCTGTCAAAGACAGAGGAGCCGCCTCAGATGATTATGGACAAACTTTTTCCTGAGAAAGGGAATGCACTCATACAGTCCGTTCCCCATGTGACTGTCGGATTTATTATCAAGGGAAATATCTGTCGATGTAGTATTAATTATATCGGGATCAGCGGCTTCCCCCACATCGGTTTTATTATGAGTTTTCCGGAAAGGATTCAAATTGCGGAAAAACGAAAGGAAGAGAGGATTACTTATGAAACGCCGGAGTTTATATCGGTAGAGTTCAGACTTGGAAAGGATGTAAAAAAGGACAGACTATATGAACTCAATGTCCTTGATTACTCGGAGTATGGCCTCGGTCTGATTATAACCCAAAAAGATTTTGATCTGCTTGAGCTGCTGCATAAGGGGGACAAGATAGAGGATATCGCCTTTTTCGCATCATGGACGATGATCAGGGTAAGCGGGATTGTCAGACATATCACGAAATTTGAAAATGGTAAATATAAAGGCTGTTTCATTCTTGGTATTGAATCTTCCGACATCCTTGAGCATTGTAAACCGATGAAAGCGAGGGAACACGAGCTGAGTTAGATGCTAGCATATGATATTTATCTCCATAACGTCATAATAGGGCCATAAAGGGCAACTATCCGGCCCAAAAAGTCATTACCCGGCTTGTCCGGGTAATCCAGGATCATGGAAAAGCAATATTATGTATACATATTGGCTGGTAGACGTAATGGCACTCTATATACTGGCGTCACTTCTAATTTGATTAAACGTGTATGGGAGCATAAAGAAAAGGCTGTTGATGGATTTACCAAGAGATACGATATAGACAAGCTTGTTTATTTTGAGCAATATCAAGATTCGGTAAAGGCAATCAGTCGAGAGAAGCGCATTAAGAAATATCCACGCAAATGGAAGCTTAATCTGATTGAGAGAGAGAATCCACGCTGGAAGGATTTATATAAGGACTTGGTTCCTGGATACCCCGGATAAACCGGGGTATGACAAAGAGGTTTAGGACAGATATACTTTATACCGAAACAAATTCACCTGTGCAACCATCCAGTGATCCGGGCTTCATATAAGGTTGAAATAAAAAGCTTAATTTAGATGTCGTAAGGAGAGAAAAAATGAAAGGACAGAATATTGAAATACGTTTTGGAATCGTAGCAATAGATATGGGATTGATTACAGCGGAACAACTTATTGAGGCATTAAGAACACAGGTAATTGGAGATATAGAACAAAAAGAGCATAAACTTATTGGTACAATCATGCTTGAAATGGGCTTAGTTACGGGTGAACAAATCGATGAAGTTGTTAAAGAACTGGCGAATAAAAGAACGAGTAAATAACATTATCGATATACAATTAAAACAAATCATGGAACAAAAAATTGGAAAAGAGGACAGATCAGTGATTTTTTTCACAATTGTCTTTGTTTTTACATGTGTGGTTCTTATATGGTTTGGATGGTTTTCATGGGCTACATTCGTAACACTTGTTATCTTTGGATGGCTTTTTGCATTCTTGCTTATGCGGAAATGGAAAAAGTCCTTTGTTCATAAGGAAGAGCTGGAAAAAGAGATTGCCGAACACGAGAAGGTTAAGATTGCTTTAAGGGAGAGCGAGGAAAAATTACGCACAATAATTGATAATTCAAACGACGGGATTTCCATTATCCAAAAAGGCAAGTTCCTATATGTAAATCCAAAACATATTGAAATCTTTGGATATGACAATGCAGATGAATTAATTGGAAAACCGGCGAATGGCTATACTGTTCATCCCGACGATACGGAAAAGCTTCAAGACAGATTCCGTCGAAGGGAAAGAGGAGAATCCGTGCCAGGAGTCTTTGAATTTAAGGGTATACGTAAAAACGGCGATATCATCTACGTGGAAATTTCCAGCGCAACAACCAGCTATCTGGGAGAAAATAGTGTTGCGATAGCCTTTGTCAGGGATATTACCGAGAGGAAAAAGACGGAAATGGCCCTAATCGATGCTCGTCTCCAGGCTGAAGAGGCAACCCGTTTAAAAAGTGAATTCTTGGCAAACATGAGCCACGAAATCCGAACTCCCATGAACGGTATAATCGGAATGACGGAACTTGCCCTTGAAACTCAGCTAACAGATAAACAGAGAGGATATCTGGAGATGATAAAAACTTCTGCGGATTCCTTGCTTGCATTAATTAATGATATCCTTGATTACTCAAAGATAGAGTCAAAAAAAATAGAACTTGAAGAGGTTGATTTTGATCTTAGAATCACCATGGAAAAGGCCATGGATATCCTATCGCTAAAAGCGGAGGAAAAGAAACTGGAATTAATCTACCATCTCCAGCCGGATGTCCCTACCGCCCTCTCAGGAGATCCGGGGAGACTCAGGCAGATCATAATAAATTTAGTGGGAAACGCTATCAAATTCACTGAAAAAGGAGAAGTGCTTATTCGGGTAGAAAAAAGAGAGGCGGACGACAAATCGGTCCTATTACATTTTTCTGTTTCAGACACGGGGATAGGAATTCCTGAGAATATGATAAAGACAATTTTTGACAGTTTCAGGCAGGCCGATGGTTCAATCACTCGAAGATATGGCGGTACCGGGCTGGGTTTAAGTATCTCAAAGAAACTGGCAGAGATGATGGGAGGCTCTATCTGGGCGGAGAGCGAGCCTATGAAAGGGAGCACGTTTCATTTTACTGGCCGGTTCGGATTAAGCGACATAGCAACAACAAAGGCCCCGAAATTCAATGGAGACAGCATTTCAGGGGCCAGGGTGCTTATTGTTGATGACAATGCGACCAATCGCCTTGTCCTCAGGGAGATGATCTCGTCATGGGGACTTATATCTGCAGAGGCCAAGGACGGAAAGGAGGCGCTTATAAGATTACGAGAGGGCGCCGAGACGGGGCAACCTTACCGTCTGGTGCTGATGGATTTAATGATGCCCGAGATGGACGGTTTTGAATTGTCAAAAAGTATAAAGGATAGCCCTTTAGGTGAGAATATAGTGATTATCTTGCTTACGTCCCTAGGCCGAAAAGGAGACTCGGCCATCTGCAAGGAAGTGGGAATATCCGGTTATCTGATAAAGCCTATAAAGCAGTCGGAGCTTCTGGATATGATCCTGATGTCTCTTGGCCATACACCTGAAAAAGAACCTCAAGTCATCACCCGCTACACCATCCAGGAGGCCAAGATGAGACTCCATATACTGCTTGCTGAAGATAATTTAGTCAACCAGAGGCTCGCGATGGAGCTTTTACAGGGTCGAGGACATTATGTTATACTGGCTAGAAATGGCAGGGAGGCGGTTGAGGCCCTTGAAAAGGAATATTTTGATCTTGTCCTGATGGATGTACAGATGCCTGAGATGGACGGTTTAGAGGCTACAGGGATTATCCGACAAAAAGAAAAGGTGGAAGAGTTGCCGCACATCCCGATCGTGGCAATGACCGCCCATGCCATGAAAGGAGATCATGAGAGATGTATTGAGGCAGGCATGGATGGTTATGTCAGCAAACCGATAAACGCGAAAGAGCTTTTCGAGGTTATCGAGAAGATTACGACAAGTTCAAAGGAAAAGGAACAAGGGGGAATATCAATGCCAAAAGAAAACAATAAACCTTCAATGGATATATTTGATCTACCCAAAGCCTTAGGAATTGTCGATGGCAATAAAGATCTCTTTCAGGATATAACAAAGATGTTACTGGAAAATTTACCTAATGATCTGGGGAAGATAAGGGAAGCCATAGCAGTATCCGATTCCCATAAGCTTGAACAGGAGGCTCATAGCTTGAAAGGTGCGTTGGGAAATTTCGGCGCGAAACGTTCCTTCGATGCCGCCTATCGGCTTGAGAAAATAGGAAAAGATGGTAAAATGGATGAGTCCGAGGATGCATTTAAGACACTCGAAAAAGAGGTTCTGGCTTTGGGGGCTGAATTACGGCGTGCTTTAGAGGAGATGGAATATGAAGGTAATGATCGTAGAGGATGAACCTATTTCCAGGCGTATCCTTGAAAATTTTTTAAGAGAGTGGGGCTATGAAGTAATATCCACATCTAATGGCATGGAAGCCTGGGAAATTATCCGGTCTCCCAATGCTCCGAGTCTTGTTATCTCCGACTGGATGATGCCTAATATGGATGGTGTTGAATTATGTGAAAAGATACGCGGGATGGAAAAGGACCAATACACATATTTTATCCTGCTCACGACAAGGGCGGAAAAGGGGGATATTATAAAAGGGCTTGACTCCGGTGCCGATGATTTTATTGTCAAGCCGTTTGACCGGGAAGAATTAAAGTATCGCGTAAAGATCGGCGAAAGGATCATCAATCTGGAACAGAGGATAATGCAACTGGCAAACACCGATTATTTAACAGGCGTCCTTAACAGGAGGGCCTTTATGGAAAGGATGGAGGAAGAGGTCAATAGGAGAAAAAGGAATCAAGAGGAGATTTCTATTATAATAACGGACATTGATCATTTTAAAAAGGTTAACGACACCTTCGGCCATCAGGTTGGTGATCTTGTTCTTCAGAGATTCACGAAGCGGATCTCAATGGCCTCCAGGTCTTATGATTTTATAGGGCGATACGGCGGTGAGGAATTTATCATCGGATTACCGGAAACAAACATGGAACAATCCTTGCTGATCGCCGAGAGGATGCGTCAGAATATTGAGGAAATGCAGTTAACAGTCCCCGACAATCCCCAAGTTGAGTTCAGAATAACTGCCAGTTTTGGGATAGCCCCTTGCTTAATAGACTCCTTTGAAGAGATTGATTCGGTGATAAAACTTGCTGATGATGCACTATTCAGGGCAAAGACAGAAGGGAGAAATCGAGTGTGTCGTTCGCTCTAAAACTATAGAGGTCATGATCCTTACCAAATTTCACGATAACAGACACGGTTAAATATACCAGAGGAGGAAATATTAATGGATTGGCTTTTTTGGAGGAGGAAGAGCGATAGCTTTAAGGAAGAGGAAAGTATGATTAATTCGGAGATTAGCCGATCAAAAAGGTTTGGCTTCCGATTTGGTGTATTAACAGTCGAAGTAAGCCACACAGTTCCAAGAGGTCTCAGCAATATTCTTCCCGGCAGAACGATCTCTTTCCACATATTAAAGAAAAATCTTCGTTCATATGATCAGGTTATAGGATTTGATCTATGGAGAAGATATTATGTTATTCTTCCACAAACCGATAAAAATGGTATTGAAATAGTAAAAGCCAGGATATATCAGATCGCGGAAAAGGAAAAATGGGGAGATATTTCAGTGAATTCGGTTGCCTACCCGGATGATGGAAATGATCCCAAAGGTCTATTAGACAGACTTACCGGTAATGTCTCTCAAAAATAAGGACGAAAGCATGAAAAACCGCTTCCGATATGCCTTGGAAGTGCTGGGTTTTATGACTCTCTTCCTATCAAATACACCTTGGTGTATTGCACTTTCCACCCAGGATAACAGCTATATTAAGGTTGCAGGGCTCTTTGACTTAAGATCAACTTTCAGTGACGGCGCCCATTCCATTGAAGAGCTGGCCGAAATTGCTCACTCTAGGGGTTTTAAGGTCTTATTTATCAATGACCATGATACTATCGCCATCTCCTATGGCATCCCTCCTTTCAGAAATATCTTCAGGTATAAAAAGGCATATCCTTCTATAATGACACACGGGCCAGAGAAATACCTTGATGAAATCAAAAGGGTATCGGAAAAATATCCTGATATGATCATAATTCCCGGATGCGAGACATCTGCATATTATTACTGGACCGGATCATGGTTTAAAAGGAATCTGACTCTCCATGAATATGACCGCAGGATGATTATTGTTAATTTTAATAATCCGGATGATTATAGATATATCCCCAACCTTCCCTATAAATTTTCCTGCAGATATGCCGCAAAGCTCATCCCAGGGGTACTGATCTTTGTTGTTCCTTTTTTAATAGGTTTCATCCTGCTTAGGTGGAAGGGTTTTTCACGCTTTATGGGCATATTGATTATCCTGTTTTCAGGCATGGCTATCATTGACTACAATCCATTTAAAAGCTCCATTTTCAGTCCATATAAAAAGGAGTCCGGTATTTTGCCTTATCAGGAATTAATCAACTATGTAAATGAGAAGGAAGGTCTCAGCTTCTGGAATTATCCGGAACAAAAATCGGGAACCAGGGCCTATGGCCCTATTTATGCCATAACCTTACAATATCCCCAGGTTCTACATGAATCCATCGGTTATACAGGATTTTCCGCCATCTATGGGGAATATACGAAGGCTACTGCTCCTGGAGGAGAATGGGATAGGGTCTTAAATGAATATTGCCAGGGAAAACGTGATACGGCCCCATGGGGCATATCAACCGCAGATTTTCATGAAGAAGGTCGTCTTAATCAGGTGCTTGGGTCTTATCCCACTATATTCATGACAAAGGAGTTTACAAAAGAAGGGATACTTGAGTCCGTAAAAAAAGGGCGCATGTATTGTTCCAGGGGTGACGGCAAGTCATGGCCTCAGGTAGATTATTTTAATGTGTTGGGGAAAGATGGCAGAACGGCATCCATGGGTGATACAACAGTTGTTAATAATCACCCTGTGATAAGATTTAAGGTCTCCTATAATACCGGAATATCAAAGACAATAACCATATACCTGATCCGCGGCGGAAAGTTTATTCCTTTCACCGGCACAACACCCTTGGAGATCGAATACACGGACCATAACCCTCCTTTAGGGGAAAAGACATATTACCGCCTTATGGATCAAGATGAACATCTCATCTCCAATCCTATATTTATGATCTACGAACCTTCCGTTATGAAAAATAGTGAACGACATAAATAACCAGACATCTTGACTATAGCTGATTCTATATATGGCCGGCAAGCCCCCTTTTTTTTAGAGGCGAAAGAATACGATGCCCGGTATTTTGCATATCTCGTAGCAAAGGCGGGCGGAGGGTATCCAGCGGGCTATCCACAAAGGAGGAGCGGCTGTCTACCCGGGTATTCGCCGCCCGCCTGACGACATCCTTACGCTGGTTACTTGCAGATCATTTCTTTCGCTCTGAAAAAAAGGGGGCTTGTCGGCCAACTGGAGCCCGCTTATATAAATGTGGCTACTTATTTATGTCGTTCACTATTATGCGGCCTCTTTAATATGCGGCAACAGATGCCGGACGACTTTGTCAGCGAATTCAAAAAGTTTCCAGACGGTCTGCCCGTCAAGCAATGATTTTGCCAGGATCTGAAATCCGGGGGTAAAGTCTACAGGAATATCTCGCACTTCATTTTGACCGGTTTCCGCATTCAAGACAGGTAGATCCTTGAAATAATACTCTTTGGTGATTGCTTGGATATTAAAGTGACTGTAATTATTTCTTATGTCGGTGGCAAAAGAATGGAGAGACGCAGCCATCTCGTCAGTGATAAGCTTCTCCTTTTTTGCAGCCTCGATAGCAAGACGCAGGGTCATCTTCCCCCCGAATTCCTTCCATGCCTCAGAATCAAAATCGACATTTTCTTTTTTGCGTTTGGAAAAAATGGCATACTTAAGTGTAAATTCTATCATGATGGCGCAGAGTATTATGGCTGTGCCGTAAATACCGAATATTATGCATTGCCGGATCTCATCGTAGAGGTACAGGATCTGCACGTCCCAGGTTGGGCAAGATGACAGCCTTCCGATATTCTCAAGGGCAACCTTTTTTCGGTTGTCGAAAAGTTTATCTATTGCCTCTTCCAGCGTAAATTCAGGAATCTGTACAATGGGATGTCCCTTTGAATCGGCTTCCTCGATAGTTACTGACTTTCCGGTAGCCAGTTTGGGACCCCTGAGAAGACGACGGATTAATAGACGAATATTGTCACCCATATAGACTCCTTTTTTATATCTTCCTGGCTATAACAACCCTGTCCTTTTGAGCGTAATCCTTTGCGCACCGGTATTCCACATAGCTGCCGTTTTGTCTGATCATGTTTAAGGCCTTTAATGTCTGTCCCGGATCCATCTCTATCAATAACCAGCCGCCGGGATTCAGGTAACCAGGAGCCTCCATGATGATCCTTTCGATAAAAAAGAGACCACCTTCATGGCCGTCAAGGGCAAGCTTCGGCTCGTAATCCCTTATTTCGGGAGGGAGAAAGTCATAATCTTCAGAGGCGATGTATGGGGGGTTGGAGATGATGATATCAAATCTGGTTGGTTTCCCGGCAAAGGGTTCAAAGAGGTCCCCTTGAATAAAATGGATGCGAGTTTTAACGCCGTGTTTTTCGGAGTTGAGCCTGGCAATATCCAGTGCTGGCGCAGAGATATCGCTTGCCCATATTATTGCCCCTTGAAGCTCTGTGGCCAGAGAGACGGCTATAGCTCCACTGCCTGTGCCAAGGTCCAATATGCGCGGAGTCTGTTCTTTACTGGACCTGTTATTCCCCAAGATCGATAAGAGTTGTTCCACCAGGATCTCTGTCTCAGGCCTCGGTATAAGGACCTGAGGGGTTACCAGGAACTCACGTGACCAGAATTCCTGTATCCCGGTGATATACTGTGAGGGTTCCCTGTCGATGCGTCTCCTTATCATTGAACGATAATTATCGATGTCGTTTTCATTAAGGGGATGATCATATGTGAGATAAAGCTTTATCCTGCTGCTGTTTAACTGATAGGCAAGGAGGGTTTCGGCGCAAAGTCGCGGGTTATCTATCTTTTTATCCCTGAGGTAACCGGTAGTCACCTCCAGGAGGTCTTTTATTATCCATCTTTTTGTGTTCACGCCTTCCCTTTTAGTACCTCGGACTGAAAATGGGTGATAAGCGGATCAATGATCAGATCAAATTGTCCCTGGAGCACATTTTCCAGTTTGTACAGGGTCAAACCGATCCGGTGATCGCTTACCCTGCCCTGTGGAAAATTATAGGTGCGTATCCTCTCGCTCCTGTCGCCTGATCCAACCATATTCCTGCGCTCTTCTGATATCTTTGATCTCTGTTCCTCCTGTTGAAGGTCCAGGAGCCTGGATCTCAAAACCTTCATTGCCTTTGCCTTGTTTTTATGCTGGGATTTTTCATCCTGGCAGGTGACGACAAGCCCTGTGGGTAGGTGAGTTATGCGTATGGCAGACTCGGTCGTATTCACATGCTGCCCGCCATGTCCTGAAGAACGGAAGGTATCGATGCGGAGATCTTCGGTGTTTACCTCCACATCCACATCCTCCGCCTCTGGAAGTACCGCGACCGTGATGGTTGATGTGTGTATGCGCCCCTGGGCCTCGGTCTCCGGGACCCTCTGAACCCTATGTACGCCGCTTTCATACTTGAGGCGACTGTAAACATTCTCTCCCTCTATCAATACTATGACCTCTTTAAATCCACCTATTCCTGTAATGTTGCGGCTCAGGATATCCGTTTTCCATCCTTTTGTTTCGGCATATTTCATATAGCCCCTTAAAAGATCCGCAGCGAACAGGGCAGCCTCCTCGCCCCCTGTTCCTGCCCTTATCTCAAGGATGATATTTTTCTCATCATTGGGGTCCTTGGGCAGGAGCAGCATCCTGATATCCTCTTCTATTCTTGCGAGTTCGGATTTCAATCTCTCATTATCCTCTCTTGCAAGCTTTCTGATCTCATGATCAGGATCATCAAGAAGAGACCTGCTATTTTCGATCTCTTCCTGAATTGCCGTATATCTTCGGAATGAATCTATTATTGGATACAGGTGGCTGTGTTCTTTAGAATATCTTTGATATGTCTTTTGATCCCTAATGATCTCGGGACGGGCCAGTTCCTTTTCCAACTGTTCATAACGATCTTCAATTTCTTTTATCTTTTCGAACATGATCGGTGTCTTTATATTTATTAAAGGTTATAGGTCTATTTCAAGATATGAGCGGCTGCTTGTATAGGGATAGTCAAAAGACGTAATATTTCCATATTTCCAATATTACGTCATTTCCATATCACATTTATACTATGGAGAGCGAAGCGGTCTGGCCTTCAAGGTTTCAAGATAGTGTTTTTAGAATGAATAACCCTTAGTTACCTTCCTTTTTTTCTCTGGATTTTTTAACTATTTTTTTACTTATATCGACATTTGCATATTTCTTCTTGAATCGCTCTACCCGTCCTGCCGTGTCAATCAGCTTATGTTTACCAGTGAAAAAGGGATGGCATTGCGAGCATATCTCAACCTTAATCTCCTTCAGTGTGGACCCTGTCTCAAATTCATGGCCGCAGGCGCAATGTACCAGGGCCATATGATATTCCGGATGAATCTCTTTTTTCATTGTATATCCTCTCTTTATTGGCTCATAGATTCTAAAAATTCTTTATTATTCTTCGTTCCTTTGATTTTGTCCAGTAAAAATTCCATGCTGTCTACCTGCGTCAAGGGGGCCAGTAGTTTGCGAAGTATCCAGATTCGGTTTAAGTCCGATTCCTTGATCAGCAGTTCCTCCTTTCTTGTCCCTGAACGGTTTATGTCAATGGACGGGAAGACCCTCCTGTCAGTAAGTTTCCTGTCAAGAAGGATCTCCATGTTTCCGGTCCCTTTGAATTCTTCAAAGATAACCTCATCCATCCTGCTTCCGGTATCAACCAGGGCTGTCGCGATGATTGTCAGACTTCCCCCTTCTTCAATATTTCTGGCCGCCCCGAAGAACCTTTTTGGCTTATGAAGGGCATTTGAATCAAGCCCACCGGAAAGTATCTTGCCGCTGGGAGGGATGGTTGCGTTATAGGCGCGGGCCAGCCTGGTAATGCTGTCCAGCAGGATAAGAACGTCACGTTTATGTTCAACAAGTCTCTTCGCCTTTTCAATAACCATTTCAGCGACCTGTACATGCCTCTGTTGAGGTTCATCAAAGGTTGAACTGATCACTTCAGCGTCCACGGACCGCTGCATATCTGTGACCTCCTCCGGCCTTTCGTCTATCAGAAGTACTATTTTATGGATGCTTTTATCATTGCGTGTAACGCTGTTTGCAATGTTCTGGAGGAGCATAGTCTTACCTGTCCTGGGGGGGGCGACAATTAGACCCCGTTGCCCTTTTCCTATGGGGGTTAGAAGATCCATGATCCTGGATGAATAATTATCAGAGGTGGTTTCAAGAGTTATCCTGCTGTTTGGATAAAGGGGAGTAAGATTGTCGAAAAGGATCTTATCACGAGAGATCTCGGGATCGTCCTGATTGACCTGCTCTACCTTTAACAGGGCGAAATATCTCTCTGAATCCTTGGGCGGTCTAATCTGTCCGGAGACAGTGTCCCCTGTCCTCAGGTTAAAACGCCGTATCTGTGACGGGGAGATATATATATCGTCAGGCCCCGGCAGGTAGTTGGCATCAGGAGCCCTCAGAAATCCAAATCCGTCCGGGAGGGTTTCCAGAACCCCTTCACCGTATATCAGGCCGTTACGTTCGGAGTGCGCCTGAAGCAGGGTAAAGATAAGTTCCTGTTTTGGCATGCCGGAGGCTCCCTCAATGTTGCAATCCCTCGCCATCTTGTTAAGCTCACTAATTCTCATTTTCTTTAATTCCACAAGGTTCATAATCAGATCTCCATTTATTCTCGTATTAAATTTAAAAGATTATTGTTATATGCCTGCTTGGTCATCTGGAGGAGAGGATGTGATCTCTCCATGGCGGTCAATAACGCTGACCAGTACTAAGCCTGTTCTTTGTGCCGGAATTGTTTCTAGGGATCTCCATTAATTATGAGAGTTAAGCTATACCCCGCAAGGAGACATTCAGATTAGGTACGTGATCCATTTTTATATGAATTTTATAAGATGGTACAGCAGATTACCCTTGAAGTATATTATGATATCCGGACTGTGCCGAATCCTCCGTGAGGAAAGATATTAATGATTTATAAACCTAAAATCCCATCATGTCAAGATATATTATCCATGATTATGTTAATGAAAAGATCGATGTCAGCCCTTTGATTATCTGTTCTATATCGTCCGGCAAGGGTGTGGTGAATTCGCAATAGGCCCCGGAATCAGGATGAACAAATCCGAGCAGTTCAGCGTGGAGCATCTGTCTTTTTATATTCGATACGATATCAATCGCCCGTGGGCAATGGGTTTTCCACCAGTTTTTTTTAGGCCCGTAGACCGGATCGCCCACAACCGGGTGCCCGAGATGCGCGAGATGAATCCTTATCTGATGGGTCCTCCCGGTTTTCAGTATTACGGATAATAATGTGAATCTGTCTCCAATCTCCTCTTTTTTTTGCCAAAAGGTTAATGCCCTTTTGCCCTTTGAGGGCATCACGGCCATCTCTTTTCTCTTTTTTGGGTGACGGGAGATAGGAAGATCGATTTCCCCGTCCTTGCCTTTTAAAATCCCATGGACAAGGGCAATATATCTCTTGTTTACGGTACCTTTTTTAAACTGATCACTCAGAAAGCCGTGGGAATAATCGTTTTTAGCGACTACCATTAGGCCTGAAGTATCCTTATCAAGCCGGTGCACGATACCAGGTCTTAAGATCCCCCCGATACCTGAAAGATCCCTGCAGTGATGAAGGAGACCGTGCACCAATGTTCCATCTTTATGACCGGGCGCAGGGTGAATGACCAGGCCCGGTGGTTTATTCAGGACAATTATGGATGAGTCTTCATGTACAATAGGGAGATCCATCTTCTCGGGCTGCAATCTCCATGGCAAGACGGGAGGGATGAATAGGCTGATAAGGTCTCCTGTCTTTAATCGATAACTTACCTTAACAGAAAGGTCGTTGACCTTGACGTTTCCGTTTCTGATCAGTGATTGACCTCTGGATCGTGTCAGGTCTTTTACATGAGAGGCGAGAAATGCGTCGATCCGCTTATTTTCATCTTCCGCTGTGATCGAGTAGAAAGATGTCCTGGATGATTCATTATCCATTGATACAAGGTCAAATAGGCATACTGGAAAACATATTATCCAGATCGTTTTCTATCTGTTCTTCCGCCACCTTTTTAGCGAGCGAAATCTCCTTTACCAGAAGCGTCCTCGCGGTATCCAGCATCTTTCTTTCCCCGAATGAGAGGTCTTTTTCCTCTTTAAGCATTAGGAGGTCACGATATACCTCGGCCACCTCAAAGACTGAACCGGTCTTGATCTTATCCATATATTCGCGGTACCGCCTATTCCATGTCTGGTTATCAATAACAATATCTCTCTTTTTTAAGATAGAATACAGTTTAGAAACCTCTTTATGGCCGATTATTTCCCTCAACCCGACGTTTTCGACATTCTGCGTGGGAACCATAATCTTCATGTTATTGTCAAGAATCCTTATTATATAAAAATCCTGACGACAACCTGAAATCTCCTGGCTCTCTATTGTCTCTATAATCCCAACTCCATGTGCCGGATATACCGCTAGATCACCTTTTTTGAACATCTATCTCTCCCCTAAAATACCAAAATATCGGAACCCAGATGCACAGCCCGGGAAGATTGAGAATCAAATAGCTGTGAAAGGTCCCGAATCAAGTTATTATATTTATAATGCACCTTCAAAAGTCATCATAATAAATTATAACATATAAAAAATCATTTGTCGAGGCCGTCTCTTTCTCATCTAATCCTTATGTATAAAAATGGTCAGAACGCCATCGAGATGAAATTATCTCTAACCCTTGCATGGGTGGCCGGGGATCTCAATTATATAATATAACCCACGGCAGGGATAATTGGAGCGATAATCAGAGAGATGACGGATATGAGCTTCATTATAATATTCATGGCAGGCCCGGAACTGTCCTTAAATGTGACGCCAACCGTATCTCCTACTATTGCTGCCTTGTGATTAGTCGAGCCTTTTCCCCCCACATGGCCTATCTCGATGTAATTTTTAACATTATCCCATACGGTCCCGCCATTGATCATAAAAAGAGCAAGGAATAGCCCCATAACAGTAGAGCCAATGATCATCCCGCCAAGGCTCTCGGAGCCGAGAAGAAATCCTATTACCACGGGTGTCAGAACCGCTATAAATACTGGTAAGAATATTTTTCCGAGAGCCGAGGTGGCGGAGACAGAGACGCATCTCCCCGGATCCGGTTTAGCGCCTTCTTTTCCCTCAAGCAGACCTGGGATTTCCCGGAATTGACGCCTGACCTCCTCTACGATGATGGAAGCTGCCTTGCCCATTGATGTTATCGTGAGGCCAGAACATATAATAGGTACCAGGGAGCCGATAAACAGCCCGGCCGCGACCAGTGGTTTTTTGATATTGATAACCTCCAGTCCGGCAACCTGCGTATAGGCCATGAAGAGGGCGAAGGCCGTCAGCGCCGCTGATCCAGTGGCAAAACCTTTGCCTATGGCTGTTGTTGTATGCCCTATAGCGCCCAGTTTAGCCGTAATCCTCCTGGTTTCGAGATCCAAACCTGACATCTCAGACATGTCTTCCGCGTTATCGGCTATTTGGCCGCAGGCATAAACAGTCATCGTAGCACCAACTGTTGCAAGCATACCGACTGCTGTAAGGGCAATGCCATATATGCCGGCGGTCTGATATCCAATAAAAGCGGCTCCGCATATAAATAGGATTGGAAGGCATGCAGACAGCATTCCTGCGGCCAGACCTGAAATAATAATCATGGCAGGCCCAATCTTGCTCTGCGCAGCTATCCTGCGGATCCCGGGCCCGGAGGAATAATACCCGGTAAGCATCCCGATAGCGATTCCGCACAGGAGCCCGGAAAGAATGGCCCAGAAACCGCCCCAGGGCATACCCGTATTGTATATAACAATTGTCACAATGATTATGAACAAGCCATCAGCCAGGAGGGTGGTATGACCCAAAGCCCGGGCAGGATTTCCATGCTGAAATATTCTGATAGAAAATATCCCGATAAACGAACTCAGCATGCCTGCCATTATAACAAGGATCGGCATAGCCATGTACATAAGCCTTATGTTTGCCGGTTCAATATCCTTTATCAACGGGAACCTGGAATAGAATTCAGGTGTAATTGATAATGTAGCACCTATAGCGATAGTGGCAATTACTGCGCCCACGAAAGAATCGAACAGATCCGCAGCCATACCGGCTATGTTACTCATATTTTTGCCGACGACGACGGCAATAACAGCAGGATTCCTGGGGCCTTTCTCCGGTATCCCTGTCTCCACTCTCCCAACCAGGTCGGCTGCGAAAGAAGCGGCATTGTTATATATACCGCCTCCAAGGCGGGAGAAAATGGCAATAAAGCAAGCGCCCATGGCAAAACCATAGATATATCCGGCTGTGTCAGGATTACCTCCATGATAGCGGAACAGGAGACCTATTCCAAGGAGCCCCATCCCTGAGACTGCAAGGCCCATAACCGAACCGGAAAGATAGGATATGTTTAACGCCTTTGGTTCCCCTGATCTCTTTGCCGCTTCCGCAATCCTGAAACTGCCTCTCGTTGCCGCTGTAATTCCGGAAAAATCGCCTATAATGGAACACAAAGCCCCTGCCAGGAATGCGATTGATGTGTCCCATTCATCCAGGAATAATCTTAAAAGGATAGAAAGCGTAAATAAAAAAAGGACAAGGATAAAATATTCCCTCTTAAGAAATGAGACGACGCCCTTATGAACCATCTCTTCGAGTTCTTGAGTCGTGCTGGTCCCGTTAGGTTGTTTTTTGACATAGATATAAATGAACCATGCGACAATAAAGCTCAAGATCCCTAAATACTGTGAAAATCCTGGTAATCCTTGCATCGGGTTATTCTTTTCTTGAATCTGTGTTTATCTGGTTCATAGCAACCTCCAATCCGTCCAAAACAAAGAGCCGGCAAGCAAGAGCTGCGAGCGGGATTGCCTCTTTAATAATATCCTTCTGGTCTTTATAAAAGGGTGAAAGGACATAGTCTTCAATGTCTTCCCCGCGCTGCGGCCGG
>Ga0214474_1000429_pt1 | contig 21068 bp, 17 predicted proteins | sample RVTome_2_FD_187335 | JGI IMG/M metagenome (GOLD analysis project Ga0214474, IMG submission 187335) | Soil microbial communities from uranium-contaminated site in the Upper Colorado River Basin, Wyoming, United States - RVT95D214 HiSeq ...
TACGCCGTCTCCGGTCATGACGTCTACGCTATCCTTTCCGAGCTTCTTCATCAGGTAGGCTCCGACGCACCTGAGGCCGTTGCCGCACATGTCTGCCTCGTTCCCCGCGACCTCGAACAGCCTCATGGAACCGTCGACGCCCTTCGACTTCTCGACGAACAGGATTCCGTCTGCACCTATGCCGAAGTGCCTGTCCGTCAGCTTCCTTGCGAGCAATCCTCTGTGTTGATCAGGAGTCTTGGGGTCTTCGAACTCGTCTCTCAGGATGAAATCGTTCCCGCAGCCCTGGTACTTGACGAACTCGAAGTTGTACTTCATCGCCCGCGAGAACGAGCCTGGCGCATATAATCTTTAGCCAGCAAGAACAACCGTTTAAATAAGCAGGCACGGATTCGGGATGCGCACGCGCTCGGCAAAGTCTTTCATCGGAGGGGACCATGCACGACATACTGATCAGCGGAGGGACGGTCATTGATGGCACCGGAGCACCGCCAGCACGCCTGGACGTTGCCGTGGACGGATTGAAGATAGTCGGGTTGTACAAGGAATCCGAAGCAAAGGCCTCCGTCAAGATCGATGCCAAGGGCAAAGTCGTCTGCCCCGGCTTCATCGACATTCACTCGCACTCGGACATATCGCTCCTTGGCTGTCCTCTCGCAGACAGCAGGATAATGCAGGGGATAACCACGGAGCTGGTCGGCAATTGCGGAGGGTCCGCTGCCCCCCTCGTGGGCGCTGCCTCAGAATCCCTGGCATCGCAGGCCAAAGAATGGTGCGTCAACCTCAACTGGGTGACAATGGACGAGTACCTCCTCAGGCTCGCAGACATGAAGACTTCGGTCAACGTGTGCACGTTGGTGGGTGCCGAGACTCTTCGTTGGGGCGTCGTCGGCGTCGAGGACAAGAGGCCGACGGACGAACAGATGGATCACATGAGGAAGCTCCTAGCGGACTCGATGGTCCAAGGGGCCTTCGGGGTTTCGTCTGGCCTGATATACGCGCCAGGGTGTTTCGCCACCACTGAGGAACTCATATCTCTCGCATCGACCGCGGGCGCGCTGGGAGGCATGTACGCCAGCCACATACGAGGAGAAAGCAGAACAGTGGTGGATGCAGTAGCAGAGGCGATCCGGATAGGTAGGGAGGGTGAGTGCAGGGTCGAAATTTCTCACCACAAGGCGTGCGGAAGGCTGAACTGGGGCCTCGTGAACACAACGCTGAAGTTGATCGATCAGGCAAGGGCAGATGGAGTGGATGTCGCGTTTGATGTCTATCCGTACATGGCGTCTGGTACGTCCCTCGATGCAATACTGCCGCCGTGGGCGAGGGATGGCGGGAAACCTGCGATACTGAAGCGGCTGGCGGATCCGGGAACCAGGAACAAGATCAAAGAGACCTTCAAGGACCGATTCACGCCCTGGGAGAACACGGTTCCGGAAGATGGCTGGGAGAACATCTACGTGAGCGGATTCAAGAAGGCGGAGAACCGCAGGTTCGACAACAAGCCCGTCACCGAGATAGCCAAAGAGCTTGGGAAGAGCCCGGACGAGGCAGCTCTCGACCTCATGGTCGAAGAAGACCTCGGAATAGGAGCGGTCTTCCACGAGATGTCCGAAGACGATGTGATGACCGTCATGAAGCATCCGTTGGCGAGCATTGGCTCAGACGGCAACAGCGAGTCGACCTATGGACCGACGGCTCAGTCAGCGACTCATCCCAGATCCTATGGCACGTTCCCAAGAGTCATCAGGCGATACGCTCTCGACAAGAAGTTGTTCCCGTTAGAAGAGGCTGTCAGGAAGATGACCTCGTGGCCGGCCGAGAGGATAGGCCTGAAGGACCGAGGGGTCCTCGCGAAGGGCATGGCAGGGGACATAGTAGTGTTCGATCCTGGAACGATTGCTGACACATCTACATATGAGAAATCGCACAGCTACCCTGTCGGGATCGAGCATGTGCTTGTGAACGGGTCAGTGACTGTCGAGAACGGAAGGCACACGCGCGAGAAAGCCGGGCTTGTGCTCAAGAAGCAGGTCAAGATAGCCTAGCCTACTCTGAGCTCCCTGCCAGACCGCAGATGTCTGCGGCTACCTGCTCGTACACGCGCATGCACTTGACAAGGTCGTCAGTGAGAACATACTCCACCCTCGCATGCGCTCCCGCGCCCCCGGGGCCGAATATCACGGACGGCATCTTGCCGTAATGGGTCATGAGCGCTGCGTCCGTCCATCCCCAGAAGCTCGTTAGCTTCGCTGGCTTTCCCGTGACATCCCTCACGGCACCCTCCAGGGATTTCACGATAGGGTGGCTCCTGCTGACCACGTTGGGAACATGAGTCATTGTCTTTATGCTCGCCGGGTTCCTCTTCAACTCCGCCCTGAACTCGGGGTCTTCCTTCTTGATTCTGTCGAATATGTCATAGAACTCCTGGAAGACCTGCTGCAGATTCTCCTCGGGTGTCCACCTGCGGTCGACCTTTATGACGCAGTGATCGGCAACTGAGCTTGGCTGTTGCCCACCCTCTATCACGCCCAGGTTGAGAGTAGGCGGGTCGGTGTACCTGCTCTTCCTCGCACGCATCCTGGGGAGGAGGTCGGACTCCACCAAGTTCACGAACTTGGCAGCTTTGGATATCGCATTGATACCTCTGTCCGCCTGTCCTCCATGAGCGGCCTTTCCGTAGAAATGAACGTCGAACCATTCAAGGCCTCTGTGAGACGGCTGGATTTCCAGGTCCGTCGGTTCTCCCACGATCGCGCAATCCGCTCTGGGCCCCCGCAGCACGATGTCCTCAGTGCCCTCGCTCTTCTCCTCCTCCCCGACGACTGCGGTCAAGTACAGGTCGCCTCTGAGCCGTACTCTCACCCTGTCAAGTGCCACTATGGTCATGACCATCGATCCGAGCCCACCCTTCATGTCCAGGGCGCCCCTGCCGTACAATTTCCCCTTGTTAATCTTGGGGTCGAATGGAGCAATGTCCATATCGTAGGCAGGAACAGTGTCAGTGTGCCCGTTCAGCATCAGGCTCTTTCCTCCGCCGTCGCCTTTGAGCACAGCAATCACGTTCGGGCGGTCTTTCTCCGCATTTCTCAGCTTTGCCTCGATTCCCTCGGACACGAGAAGCTCGCGCAGAAAAGCCGCAATATCCTTCTCTCTGGTAGGCACGCCCGAGTGGCTGGGTATCCTGACAAGATCCTTCACTAGCTTCTCGAGCTCGGTCTTCTTGACCGCCCGACGCGCCTTATCGAGTCTGTCAGACTTGCTCCTGCCCATTCGCTCCCCTTCCTCGGGACTTGATTGGCTGCGGGGAGCCGATGGCCATCGGCGGCAAAAAAGGTATCTGACACCCGGGGGGGCATCACTTTAGGTGGCGATACGTCCTCAGTAGCTCCAGCGTGGACTCGATCGGCAGCGCAGGCGACACATTTCCGTCTCTTCCGTCCGTCGTCTCGGCCTTGAACAGCGCGTTGATGATCGCCTCTGACGTGGAATCCATGGTGGCTCTGAACAACGGGCTGATCTCGCAATCCTGCAAGGTACTGTCTGTCACAAGGCCCTTGTGTTCGCACCTGTTGTGCACATTGGCAGTAGAGAAAGCCAGGCCTATGTCCCCGCTCCCGTTGTGGGAGCACGAGCCTGTGACCGCGAGTCCGAGGGCGGTTCTTCTCGCCAGCCTCCGGAGTTGTCTAGCATCCAGCGGAGCGTCAGTCCCGACGACCATGACTATCGACCCGTTCTCCTTACGTCTCGGGTTCTCGACATCGAGCAGCCTGCCGATAGGGACCCCGTCAATCACGAGCTCGGCCCGGTCTCCGTGGTTAGCGAGCACAATCGCGCCCAAAGTGTACTTCTTCCCATCGATCTTCACGATCCTCGACGACGTCCCTATGCCGCCCTTGAAGTCGTATGAGGTCATCCCAGTCCCCGCTCCGACCGCGCCCTCCCGGACTACGTCGCTGGCATCGTCTAATGCGGCCTTCACGTGTTCCTCGTGGACATGAAGCCCTCGAGCATCGTTCAGGAAGCTGTCGTCGCATTCGGAGACGATCGGGATTATGGCCTCCCCCTCTATGCCGGCATCCTTGTTCAATCTCAGCATGTACCTGACAGTGGCATCAGACACAGCACCCATGGACATCGTGTTCGTGAGCATTATCGGGGTCTCGATTATGCCGAACTCCTCGATCTGAAGCGAACCCTGAAGGCCGCCGCACCCGTTGAGGTCGAAAAACCCCCCCTTGACCGGGCTCTCGAACAGGTTCTTCCCGCTCGGGACGACCGCTGTCACGCCCGTCCTGACTGGGCCCTGGCCTTTTGCCAGCTTCCCCTTGCCCATGGATATCGTGCAGTGCCCTACCTTGACGCCTGGAACATCGGTTATCATGTTCCTGGGGCCCGTCGGCAGGACCCCGAAGGAGACGCCCGCCTCGCGGGCTCTTGGTCGTGTCACTGCGCTGCTCCCTTCTCGAGGTGGCAGGACACCCAGTGCTCCTGCGAAACGAACAGTGGCTCCGGCTGGGCGGTCTTGCATATGTCCATTGCGAACGGGCACCTCGGGTGGAACCTGCAGCCCGACGGTATGTTGGACGGGTCAGGCCTCTCGCCCTTGAGGATGATCTTGTCCGTCTTCGCTCTCGGGTCGGGCTTCGGAACGACGGATATGAGGGCCTTGGTGTACGGGTGTCTCGGGCTCTTGATGACTTCCTCGGTCGGTCCCAGCTCGACGATCTTGCCCAAGTACATTATTCCTATCCTGTCGCTGAACACATACGCGACGCTCAAATCGTGCGTAATGAACAAGAAGGACAGCCCCATGTTGTTCCTGAGATCGAGCATCAGCTTGAGAATCTCGGACCTGATGGAGACGTCCAGCATCGACACGGGCTCGTCGGCGACCAGGAATTCGGGGGAAAGCACCAATGCACCCGCGATGCCGACCCTCTGTCTCTGCCCTCCAGAGACTTCGTGCGGATATCTCCACATGAAGTCCTTGGGTGGCCTTAGTCCAGCATCGTCCAGTGCCTGAACGACCCTGTTCTCGCGTTCCTTTTCGTTCGCGCCCAGGTTGTTGACCACAAGTGGCTCGTTTATGATATCGTATATGGACTGCTTCGGGTTCAGGCTCTCGTAGGGGTCCTGGAATATGATCTGCATCTTCTGGCGGAGCAGCTTCATCTTGCCCCTCGGCAGGGCGCGGACATCCAAGCCGCCCTCAACGAGCATCTTGTCGCCCTGCTCCTTGGACATCTTGCCCTTATCGACGGCATCCTTAACCATGGTCTTCATGAGCACTTCCTTCCCAGGACCATAGTAGGTCACCTTGCCGCCAGTAGGCTCGACGAGCCTCAGAATAGCCTTGCCCGTGGTTGTCTTGCCGCAGCCGGACTCGCCCACGAGGCAGAATATCTCCTTGTCCTTGATGTTGAAAGTGACTCCATCCACTGCCTTGACCCATCTCTGCTCCTTGGATACGAGGCTCTCTACGAAGCCCTTCCTCACCGGGAACCAGACCTCAAGATTCTTCACATCGAGTATATCCTTGGCCATTCTTCATCACCCCAGTTTCTTAACGAAATGGCATGCAGCGTAGTGCCCTGGCAGCACCTCCACCAGCGGAGGCTCCTCCTGCTTGCATATCTCCTGAGCCATGTAGCACCTCGGAGAGAACCTGCACCCGACAGGCGGGTGTATGAGGTTTGGCGGGTTGCCTGCTATCGACGCAGGCATCTTCTTTGCCCCCTTGATGTTCGGGAAAGCCGCAATCAGCCCCTTCGTGTACGGATGTTGCGGGTTCGCGAAGACTTCCACGGCACTGGACCTCTCAACAATCTTGCCAGCGTACATGATTGACAGGTATTCGCAAGTCTCCGCCAGGACCGAGAGATCGTGAGATATGATGATCATGGCCAGGTCCAGCTCCTTCTGAAGACTCTTCAGAAGCGCCAGGATCTGCGCCTGTATCATGACGTCAAGGGCGGTTGTGGGCTCGTCGCAGATGACAAGCCTCGGCCGGCAGGCGAGCGCCATGGCAATCATGACTCTCTGCCTCATGCCTCCGGAGAACTCGTGCGGGTACTCGCGTATCCTGTTCGGATTGATGCCCACGAGCTCGAAGAGCTCCTTGACCCTCTTCATCGCGACTTCCTCGTCGACCTTCTCATGGAGTATAATGGGCTCGGTGATCTGGTCGCCCACCCTCTTGACTGGGTTAAGGGCGTTCATGGCACCCTGGAATATGATGGATATGTCGCGCCATCTGATCGCCCTGAGCTTGTCGCCAGTCACCCTGGCCATGTCCTGGTTCATGAACGTGATCTTTCCGCCGGCGATGTATCCGTTCGCAGGGAGCAGCTTCATGATCGAGAGCGCCGCCGTAGTCTTGCCACAGCCTGACTCGCCAGCCAGGCCCATCGCCTGACCCTTATCGAGCATGAAATCGACCCCGTCAACCGCTTTCAGAACTCCCTCTTGCGTCTTGAAATAGGTCCGAAGATTCTCGACCTCAAGTAGGACCATCCAATTGTTCCCCCTCAACTAACCATGTTGTCGCTTAAGCGCATTTCGAAGCATACGAAGGCAGGAAAAAGGTATGCTTTCAGATGCCTCTGGATTCACGGTCAACCCAACCTCGCTATAAAAGGGATTCGGATTGACAGAAAACGGCGTTGGTGTACGGAGAATCAGTCCGCGACCCTCCGCACCTTTCGCCTCAAGACCTCCCCTCCATCATCATCCCCAAGCTCTTCCTGCATCCGCTCCAGCCGCGAGTGCAGTGCCCTCAGCTCATTCACTGGGTCTTGGCTGATGTCCACCCTGATGTTGTGGTTCAGCTTGGGCGTGGGGGACGCCACCAGAAGGACAGAGGACATCTTCCCCCTGTGGTCGCCTCCGGCTGCTTCCCCGGCCTCGAGCGCGCATATCATCCGATTCCCCAGCTCTCCCTTGGCTTTCTTGAAAGCTGAAGCCATCTCATCGAGCACGCCCACATCCGCAAGTATGTTGCCCGCGACTGCGAAATCACCGCCCAACATGTGCCCCTTTGGGTCCGTGCAATGCTGCCCCGTGTACCCGTGCACAGAGCTGTGGTCGATTCCAATCACTTGCCTCCTAGCACGACCCCCGTCGTCCGCGAGTACGGTCTCGATCGCGGTCTTGACTGAGAATCCTGACCTCATGAGCTCCAGCCCAACAAAGCCGATATTCACGTTCACCCAAGCTTGGGTCGCAATTGCCCCGACGGCCTCTTCAGCGAAGGGGAGGAACGCACCAACACAAGGTGCTGCGGTCGCTGACGCGACTCCGAACTCCTTTGTCCTATTGTTCTTGGCAACTATGGAATATGTAGCGAGCTGCATAGGTCGCCGGTATCCCTTATGGAACAGATAACCGATGCGGTCTCAGTCCCTGTACCTGACCACGTGCTCCGAGTTCTCACCAGGGACCTTGGAGTGCTTGAATATCCGCCTCGCCTCTTCCTCCAGGATCGTGGCGTCGTCGTATCTCGGGCTGAGGTGAACAAGAAATAGCATGCGCACGCCCGCATCTTTTGCCACCTGTGCGGCCTCCGCCGCAGTCGAGTGGCCGAAGCTCGCAGCGAGAGCTGAGTGCTCCGAATCCAGCGTCGAGTCGTGTATCAGCACATCAGCGTCCTTGGCCAGCTGGACTACATTCGCGCTCGGCCGCGTATCTCCCGTATAGACAACCTTCCTCCCCTTCCTGGCCGGACCGAGAACCTCTTCGGGCTGCACGACCCTGCCTTTGACGGTGACGGTCTTGCCTTCCTGGAGGCGCCGATACAATGGCCCTTCGGGTATGCCTAACTGGCGTGCTTTGCTGAGGTTGAACCGCCCTGGCCGGGCTTTCTCCTCCAGGGAGAAGGCCAGGGAGGGTACGCTGTGCTCGGCGGATGCGCAAGTGATCATGTATGTTCCGAATTCAAGAACAGCACCAGGCTCGAGTTCGGCCGCTGCCACACGGTATCCGCTCTTGAAGTAGCCCAGTCCTAGGATCGACTGGACGGTCTCCACGATTCCTTTGGGACCGTAGATTGTGAGCTCATCCTCCCTCCCGTTCAGGCTCATGCTCTGTATGAGACCAGGTAACCCGAGGAAGTGGTCCGCGTGCAGGTGGGAGACGAAGATCTTCTTGATCCTCATGAAGGACACGGAAGAGAACATCAGCTGTCTCTGGGTCCCTTCGCCGCAGTCGAACATGACGACTTCATTCGGTAGCTGCACCGCGACCGAGGTGACGTTTCGGAGCTTGGAAGGGTAGGTTCCGCCCGTGCCCAGGAACACTAGCTTCATAGCGCGCCTCGCGAACGTGCTCGAAGACGATAAAACTCTCCCGACCGCTTCATCTCATACAGGAAGATGACGAATGCAACCCCTGCCATCAGAGAGGCTATCGTTATCGTGCCCTTGAAATCTACCAATGCGGCCGCCAAGCCCCCAAGGACGGGCCCCACGATACCGGATATGTTCATGACGCTCGACAGTATGCCTGTCGCCGTGGCCTTCTCCTTGTTCTTGTCCATCACGTATCTCAGGCTGCCCACGTACAGGCACGACCACGCGGCTGCGAGCAGCACCTGAGCGGGCAGTATCTCCCAGAAACTCCTCGCAAGAAGGAACGCATAGAAAGTCAACGCTGAGCTAACAAGCCCCACCGCGACCAGGAGAGTCGGGTCGTATCTGTCCAAGAAGTTCATGATGAAGAACTGGCCGAACGCATTGACCGCGTAGATCACGCCGACCCATTCGAGGTCCGCACCGATGCTCTTCAGGAAGAGAGGGTATGTGACCCATATCATGTTCGCCCCTGTGTGCCTAATGAGCATGGATAGGTACACCGGGGCGTTCCTACGTATGAGTTCGACGGGGAACAGAGGAACGGGAATGCCCACTTCCTTCGGGAAGGGCAATCTCAGGGCAATCAGGAACGAGAGCATGAGCAGCCCTGCGCAGAACAGGTACGCCCCCTCGTACATCGCCCCAAAGACGCCAACTGATATGTTGCCGATGCCCCAGCCGGCAGCGCCCCATGAGCTGAACTTGCCCATCTTGCCCTTGGCTTCGTATGCGTAGGCCAGCAGAGCTGCGGGGAATATGCCCGCGCAGAATCCCAGTAGGACCCTGACAGATGAGAAGAACTCGAAACCGCCGAACATAAGGGAGACGATCTGGGCGAGCGTCGCGACAACGGTCAATGCTAGGCCGAAGAGGAGAATTCTGCGCTTGCCGTGAACGTCGGAGGCTCTTCCGAACAAGTAGCTGGATACGAATCCCGCAGTGGCAAACCCGCCCGCTATGAGGCCAATGGTGCTGGTGTCTGCCAGGTACTCCTCCTGGAGGATGATCGGGACGATAATGGCGGGGCCGAAAACACCAGCGCTCGAGAGCAGCTGAACGGCCTCTGGTTTCATCTACGGGAAGAACGGATGGTGGTATATCCTATTTTTGGGGCAAACAACGTCTGATACCAGGAGTATCAGAAGTCACCAGCCAAGGCGTTCGAAGGTTCTGTCTGTCTTCGTCTTCTTCTTATACTCCCTGTAATGCTTCTTGCACAGATGGGCAGGGCGGGAGGGGTCGGGGATGCTGATGCCTGCCTTCTCGACCTTCTTGCCCGCGACGGACCTCTCTGCGGCGTCGCCGCAGCCTTCGACATCGCACTTCCTGACCTTCTCCAAGGCATGTTTCGGCTCAGGCATGATGCGCTAATCTTGGTGAGGATATAAAACCGTTCGCAGACTTGTAACAAACCAAAACCCATAATATCTGCCTAGTGCTTTGGCCGTCAGATGCCAAAGGTGGCGCCGTCGATATTGGCCGCGGACTTCTCGATGCTCGGCGAAGAGGTCCGCAGAGTCTCAGAGGCAGGAGCGGATTTCGTCCACATCGATGTCATGGACGGATTCTTCGTGCCAAACATAACTATAGGGCCTTCGACGGTCAGAAGCCTGAGGAAATACTCGGATCTTCCGTTCATCTCGCACCTCATGATAACACACCCCGAGAAGCATGTCAAGGCGTTCGCGGAGGCAGGCTCGGACATAATCGAAGTGCACATTGAGGCGGAGCACGACATCAAGGAAACCCTCGCTCTCATACGGTCCCTTGGCAAGGAGGCCGCCTTAGCGGTCAACCCGCCGACGCCGATAATAGAGGCTTTCCCGTACCTCGGCATGATAGACATGCTTCTGATAATGTCCGTCAACCCTGGCTTCGGGGGCCAATCGTTCATGCCCGAGGTGCTCCCCAAGATACATGCGGCCAAGGAGGAGATGAGGCGCATCGGCGTAGCCGTTCCCGTGGAGATCGATGGGGGCATAACGGACGAGACGGGGGAGCTGGCCGCCATGGCAGGGGCGGACGTGCTGGCTGCTGGCTCGTATGTCTTCAAGGCCCAGGACATGAAGAAGGCGATAGACGTGCTGCGCGCGTGTGGAAGCTCGAAGGATTAATATCCAAGTTCACTCTCAAGGAGACGGGGTCACCTATGTCCGAGAAGTTCAGGGAGCATCCGATACTCCTCTACCTGACGTTCGTCCTGCCAATCCTGCTCCTCGCCTTGGGCGTGCTGCTGACCGCGAATGTTTTCCTCCTCATCCTCACGACCGCCTGGCTCGGCGTCGCATTCGTCATCCTGTTCCTCCCGATAGCATCTGACGACGGTTCGTCTTCCTGAGACGCGCGGCTCTCTTTTTGCTCGTGTCCGGGGACTGGAGGGGCGGAACATGGGCGTGGACATCTCTGATCTTGTGGATAGAAAACCTCTGAGGCTCGAGGACCTCACAGGTAGGTCCATAGCCGTCGACGCCTTCAACACCCTCTACCAGTTCCTCTCCACGATACGTCAGCCTGACGGGACGCCCCTCATGGACAGGGATGGGCGAGTCACATCGCACCTCTCGGGGCTGTTGTACAGGAGCGCGACCCTGCTTGAGTTGGGGATCAGGCTGGTCTATGTCTTCGATGGGAGACCCCCGGAGCTCAAGAGGAAGACCATCGAGGAGCGGATAGCCGCTAGAAGGCAGGCTGAGAAGGACTGGAAGAAGGCGCTCGAAGAGGGCGACATGAAGAAGGCTCTCTCCAAGGCGTCTAGATCATCTAGGCTCACATCGGACATGATAGAAGAGTCAAAGTCGCTCCTAGACGCGCTGGGCATCCCGTGGGTCGCTGCTCCCGGGGAGGGAGAGGCCCAGATGAGCTACATGGCGAGGAAGGGGGACGTGTGGGCGGGAGCGTCTCAAGACTTCGACGCGATATTGTTCGGCACCCCGACTCTGGTGAGGAACCTCACGCTTGCGGGAAAACGCAGGCTGCCCTCCGGGAAGACCGTGGATGTCACCCCTGAGGTCGTCACACTCGCTGATGTGCTGTCGAAGCTTCAAGTCACGAGGGAGCAGCTCGTCGACATGGGCATTCTCATCGGAACGGACTTCAACGATGGCATCCGCGGGATAGGACCGAAGAAAGCGCTCGCGATTATCAGGCGGCTAGGGACTCTGGAGGGCGTAAGGTCTGAAGGAAAGATCGCAGTACCCGAGGAATACGAGGAGGTCCGGGCGATCTTCCTGAGACCAGAGGTAGCCGACAACTACTCTTTGGGAGGCGGCCTTCTGAAGGAAGAGGAAGTCAGACGGATTATGTGCGACAGGCACAGTTTCTCTGTCGACAGGATCGACTCGGTGCTGCAAAGGATCCGTCCAAAAAGGGACTCCGTTGAGCAGAGAAGTCTAGACGCCTGGAGATAGTCTTCCGCGATTTTCCTGACAGTCTGGTCAGCGCCTAGAGATGATTATCTGCACACTATGTTTAAAATACCTCCCATCAATATCGTCTATGGTAGAAGGATTATGCGCCAAGTGGATGAGAACTACTCCCCCGTCCAGCTTGAGAAAGACGTCAGGACGCAGTGGGAACGAGCTCGCATCTACGAGAAGGCCAAAAAGGCGCGGGAAGGCGGCAGGGCTTATTACTTCGTGGACGGACCGCCTTACACGACCGGCTCCATTCATGTGGGGACGGCCTGGAACAAGATCATCAAGGACACCTACATCCGCTATAGGAGGATGCAGGGTTACCGGGTGAGGGACCAGCCCGGGTTCGACATGCACGGCCTGCCAATCGAGGTCAAGGTCGAGCAGTCAATGGGCATCAAGAGCAAGAAGGAAATCGAGAGCCGTGGCATCGATGAGTTCGTGACCACGTGCAGGGAGTTCGCGCTCAAGTTCAAGGCCAAGATGACCGAGGAGTTCCAGATGCTAGGCGTCTGGATGGATTGGGACTCTCCGTACCTCACGGTTGACCCCAAGTATATGGGGTCTGTCTGGTGGACGTTGAAGCAGGCCTACGAGAAGGGCATGCTCACTACGGACCTCAGGGTCCTCCCATGGTGCCCGAGGTGTGAGACCGCACTCGCAGAGGCGGAGATCGACTACTGGGACGAGGCCGACCCCTCAATATACGTCAAGTTCGCGATAGAGGACCGGCCAGGCGAGTATCTGCTCGTATGGACCACGACACCGTGGACCATCCCGGGAAACTTGGCGGCAGCGGTCCATCCGAAGTACGATTACCTCATGATCAAGGTGCGCCGCGGACCGCAAGAGGAGAGCCTCGTCGTCCTACAGGACAAGCTGGAGGAGCTGAAGCAGGTCGCGAATATCGACGACCTGCAGATCCTGGGAACGATGAAGGGCGAGGACCTCATCGGCCTGCACTACAAGCATCCCCTGGAGGACCTGGTCCCATACCAGCAGCAGGTCGAGGGCGAATGGGTCCATGCTGTGCTGGGCTTCGAAGGCGTCGCGTTGGAGAACACTGGTATAGTGCACATCGCACCCGGGCATGGCCCCGAGGATTTCGACCTGGGCAAGATACACAACCTCCAGCCTTTCTCGCCCGTAGATGAAACAGGCTGCTATACCGAGGACGCAGGCGACCACTATGTGGGAATCAATGTCCGGGAGGCAAACGCGCAGGTCATGAAAGACCTGGTCCAGCGAGGCGCCATGTTCCATCAGGGCACGGTCACGCACAGATACGGGCACTGCTGGAGATGCAAACAACCGATCATATACAGGATAACTGACCAGTGGTTCCTCAAGGTCAGCGATTTCAAAGCGGACCTGGACGCTGCCAACGCGAAGGTCAAGTGGTTCCCCGACTGGGCAGGCTCCAGCAGGGAGAAGGATTGGATCGCCAACGCCAGGGACTGGTGCATCAGCCGTCAGAGATATTGGGGCACGCCGCTCCCCATCTGGTTCTGCGAGTGCGGCAACTTCAAGGTCGTCTCGTCCCTCGAGGAATTGAAGAGCGCGAAGGGGTACACCGAGGGCATGGACGTCCACAGGCCCTGGATCGACAGCCTGTCATTCCTCTGCGACAAGTGCAACAAGGACATGACCAGAGTGCCCGACGTGCTGGATGTGTGGTTCGACGCGGGTGTCTGCTCATGGGCTTCCCTGCACTACCCCGCGGAGAAGGAGGAGTTCGACAAGTGGTGGCCGGGCCAATGGGTCACTGAGGCGCACGACCAGACCCGCGGCTGGTTCTATTCACAGTTAGTCACAGGTGTTCTCGCCTTCGGACGATCTCCGTACAACAGCGTGCTTATGCATGGATGGGCCCTGAACCCGCAGGGCGATGCCATGTCCAAGAGCGAGGGGACGGCAATAGACCCCGTCAGCGTCGTCAACACGCTCGGGGCGGACTCCCTGAGATTCTACTTGCTGAAGGCAAACGCCCCCTGGGAAGATGTCCTGTTCCAGCAGGAGGGCGTCAAGGCTGCAAACCGCACGCTGAACATACTCTGGAACGTCTACAAGTTCGCCGCGCTCTACATGTCGATCGACAAGTTCGATCCGATGGCGACCAAACTCGAGCCGATCAAGGATTCTCTCAGGCCAGAGGACAGATGGATGATGTCGAGGATAGAGACCTTGAAGCGGGACGCTACATCCGCGCTCGAAGTCTATGAGATACATCGTGCCGCGAGGGCGATCGAGGACTTCATAGTCACAGACCTGTCCAGGTGGTATGTCAAGCTTGTCAGGGACAGGCTCTGGAAGGAGGGTGAAGACAAGGACAAGCTCGCGGCGTTCAAGGTGCTTCACGAGGCACTCACGACGGCGATCACGCTCATGGCGCCCATGACCCCGTTCGTCTCGGACGCGATATTCTCCAACATGAACACGAGGCCGGAAAGCGTCCACATGGCGGATTGGCCTGCACACGACGCGAAGTGGATCGATGCTAACCTCGAGGATGGCATGAACATGATCCGGGAGATCTCAGAAGGGGTCGCGCGTATACGGCAGGACGCGAACGTGAACCTCCGCTGGCCGGTCAAGAAGATAGTCATAAAGGTGCAGACCGAGGAGGCAGCGAACGCCCTGATGCAGCTGAAGGAACCTCTTCTGTCTCAGAACAACATCAAGGACCTGCAGATGGTGCCAATAGGCGAGGAGTGGGACGAGATGATACTGAGCGTCGTTCCCAACCCGAACGCCATAGGCAAGGTCTACAGGCAATGGTCCAGCAAGATAGCAGTGCTCCTCAAGAACCGCCCCGCGAAGGTCATCAAGGCGGGTATAGACAAGGGCGAGTACTCGCTGGGGATCGAGGGCCAGCTGGTCAAGATCCTGCCGAACATGGTCTCGTTCACGTCCAACCTTCCACCGGACGTCGTCAGCGCGGAGTTCAACAAGGGGGTCGTCTACCTCGACCTCGAGCAGACGCCAGAGCTGGAGGCTGAGGGCTTCGCCCGGGAAGTCATAAGGCGCATACAGCAGATGAGAAAGGACATGAAGCTCGACGTCGAAGAGTTCGTCAGGATAGAGCTCGAATGCTCGAAGAAGGTCGAGGGGTTCATAGACGCCTGGAAGGACCACATCTCGAGGGAGACGAGAGCAAGGGAGCTCGAGTTCGCAAGCTCTCCGAAAGGAGAGTATATTGTAGAGTGGAACGTCGTGAACGAGCCGCTCCTGATAGGCATCACATCACTGAAGATCAAGGCAACGCTGGGAGACCTCACATCAGTGCCAGGCCTGGCCACCGACAAGGCGTTGAAGCTCTACGACGCCGGCTTCAAGACGACCGAGGACCTCAAGGCTGCTCAACCTAACCAACTCGCGTCCGTGGAAGGGATATCGAGGACGGACGCGATCGGAATTTACGAGCACTTCCATCCGGGCGACCTCAGGCCGGTCGCGGCCCAGCCCGTATACCAAGCTCCTGCCGCTCCGCAGCCTCCACCTGCGCCTCTCGGCGCGCCTGAGGGGCCCCAGCCGTCACCTGCCCCGAGACAGCCGTTCATCGAGCGGTTGAAGGCCGTGGATGGTGTGGACCCGATTATGGCAGAGGCAATCTACGAAGCAGGGTACATCAACGGGCAGACGATGAAGAACGCCACAGTCGAGGACCTGGCCAGGATAAGAGGTGTCTCCGGGCAGCTGGCGACCGTACTTGTAGCTGCCTTCATGGACGAACCGGAACTGGCCCCCGCGAGGCCTCCCCCGACAGCCGCCAAGGCACCGCCGACCATCAAGGACCTGGAAAGGTCGTTCTCATATCTTGTGGAAGAGGACAGGCCGGAGACATCATACAGCCTATTCTTGAACGCCCTCAAGAAAGGCATGAAGGGCTACTGCATCACGAGGAACTACCCCGCCAAGATACGCAGCAAGTTCGACTTGGAGGAGACCCCGGTCGTATGGCTATCGAATGTTGGCCGGGACAACGCCATAAGGCCGAAGGACCTCGAGAAGCTGAGCCTTTCGCTCGAGCAGTTCCTGTCACAGTCCGGCGGGGGCATAGTCCTCTTAGACGGCCTAGAGTACCTCATCACGAACAACAACTTCATCACGGTCTTGAGGCTCATACAGTCGCTCAGGGACCAGGTGGCCATAAACCAGTCAATCCTTCTCATGGCGGTCAACAGGTCGACCCTCGAGAGCCACCAGCTGAACCTCCTCGAGAGAGAAGTGGACTACACCATCTCGGGATAGACCGGCCTACTTCTCAAGAAGCTTGCACACGATCTTCTGTAGCCCCGGGACTGTAGGGTATGCGCCGATGTCTTCCTGGGCGACCCACTCATAAGCCTGATGCTCCCAGTCCATCTTTATGCTCGCGCTCTTGGCCTCGAACAGGAACGGGTGGACGCACCATACGATTTGGCCGTCCCTGAACCGCTCGGTCTCGGCACTTCTCAGGAGCTTCGCGTCTATCAGCCCGGCCTCCTCCGCCAGCTCCCGCCTCGCCGCCTCCTCAGCCCCCTCGTGAGCCTCGATGAACCCTGAGACGCCCGCCCACTTGCCCCTGAACGAGCCGACGCTGTCGCTGCGCCTGAGAAGGAGTACCTTTCCCTTGCGGAGCAGTATGTTGGTCACGACATGTCTCTCTTCCACCCCGACAATCTCGACCGTCCCTTCGGAAGCATCAACGATGATGTCGTCGTCCTTCCTGAACAAAGCCACGTCCACCCTGTCCACCATGGGTATCTCTGCCATGATCGCGCCTGTGGCGACTATGGGTTCGGCGGACCAGTTGACGATCGCGGCGGGGCCCTCACCGTTCAGTTTGAGTTGGTACATTGAGTACGAGCCCACCGTGCTCCCCTTGCCATAGGGGAAGCACAATACCGTCCCGGAAACACTCTCGCCCGCGGCTTCGCTCTCCGGGTCCAGGACCTTGCCCGTCGCGGGATCGACGCCTCCGAGAAACGAGAGCGGCACCGTGCTCACGAGAGCCTTTCCTCTACCGAAACCCGCCTTTATCCTCCTGCCCTTCACTATCGTGAGATCGCCTCCAGCAGAACGGATGTCGGCCTGAAGGAAGCTTTCTGCTTTCCGAGAGTCGGCAGGTATACCATGGCTTTGCCGGAGTCCGAAGCTGTTCGCTTGTACATCTTCTCGATGGGAGCAACGACCATGCATGTGTCGCAGAGGACCTTTCCGAACCTCTTCAACGCCGCGACCTCCTTTGGGCAGGAGGCATAAGCCTTCCTGGAGGTGCAGAACCAGACGTCGGACTTGCCCGATGGCTTCCGTCCCTTCAGGGCACTCGCCATCCGCTTGAGCTCCCTCACAGAACAGTGTGGGCAACCGACAGCCACGAGATCCCAATCATCACCGCCCCGGAGATCCTCGGCGGACCTTCTCAGCTCGGACGCAGACAGGGACACGCACTCCTCTATCCGAGTGGTATCGACCTTGGCCCTTCTTCCGGCCTCGGAGAACACGTACATCGATACAGCGCTCGTGGCGGCAAGGGCAGCCCCGAACGATTTGTGCTGGTCGGGTGTCAACTTGAGCCCTGGCAGGTAAGGTATCCTGTTCCCGGCGATCTTCCCGACGAGATAGCCAGCAAGGGGTGCGAGGCCTTCGGGCACTTCTTCGAGCTCGATTCTCACCTTCGGCAGACGGCTCTCTGTCAAGTGCAAGCCGTACTCCGCCGTTTTGCCGACGATCGCAGCCGCCAGAGCGGATGGACCACCCTCTCGATTGGTCCTAGCACCTATGTGCGAATTGGCATAGACCGTCGCAGAGGACTCCGCCCAGGCTATGTGCTGGCCTTTTCTCGGGAGGTTCCCAGCCAGATACGGTGTGCATGTGTAGAGAGGTTCTAGACCCATTGACGAGTAGGCGCGAACGATGCGCTCCTGGTCAGAATGAAAGCCCTCATCGACGCCCATGCTGCGCCACCTGCGCAGGTCCAGCCCGAGGGGGTTGACAGAAGCCCTGACAGAAACCTTCGCGTCCTCTGCGAGATCCTCCAGCCACTTGATGCCTGCGGAGCCAATTGTCTTGACGGACGCTCCGGACACCTGAGCAGATGAGATAGGTATGAGTCGGCTCGCGTTGTATATGTCTCCAAGGGCGACCACGAGCTCCATGGCCTTCTGCCGGGTATGCCCTTCCTCTCCGGCCAGGACTCGTTCCTCCTGGGCAGTCAGGTGCATAATTCGTGAAACATCCGCCGGATATAATAGACTGTGGGAGAAGAATGAGCGGGCCTGTCGGGACATTCGGGCGGGCCGACAGACCGGCGCGCCTTTCGAACCCGAGTTCGGGGCTTTCCCCAGCGCCTAATCGGCGCTCCGGAGGCCCCTGTGATATCCGTGCTACACTACAGGCCCAGTGTGTTTTGAAAAGCCCTGTTTGTATATCTACCTTGGCTTACGGGTCACAAGGTTACCGCGATCATCACAAGGCCGGCAACTACCACGGACAAGGCCAGCGCCTGCGCGGAGTGTATCTTCTCCTTGAGGAGCCCGACCGCGAAGACTATGGTCACAATCGGGTACGCGCTCGAGATGGGCATGACGAGCGATGCTGGGCCGTCAGAGAGGGCGTATGTGTAGGCGTATGCCCCGAGCACGTTGAGGGCGAGCGCGACGATCCCGAGTGTCCATGCCCGCCTGCTCGGGTCGCTGCCCTTCATCGTCGCTGGCCTCATCCTACGGAACCACGCGTAGATGAGGGGTGCGGTGAGCGAGGAGATGATATAGAAGCCGAACAGGTTTCCCGCGCCGACCATCCCGACAGCCATCTTAGATGAAAGGCTCCACACACCCCAAGTCAGAAAGGCTGCCAGCGAGAAGAATAACGAGCGCCTTGACATTCCCCCAGACCGGCCCGGGTTTCGCTCGTACGACAGGGCGATTACTCCTCCGATGATTGCTACCACGCCGAAGGTCTGTATCAAGCTCAATTCCTCGGATAAGAGAAGCACCGCGCCGACGACGGTGAGCGCAGGATACGCTGCCGATATCGTGCCAGCTATCGACACCTGCCCATCCATGATGGATTCGAAATAGCATAGGTAGCCGGTTATGCCCGTTATGCACGACGCGGCAGCGAAGATGCCTTCCCACAAGGTCACTTCCTCTGCTTCGTGCCAGAGTGCGAACGCCACGGAGTACATCACTCCCTCGACGGTCGCAATGATGATGGCAATCCTGAAAACGCCGAGACGACTGGTGCTCATCTTCGCGAACACGCCGCTCATGCCCCAGAAGAAGGAGACTACGATTGACAGCATGAACCAAAGTTCGATGTTGATCCGCCTCCACTGGGAAGGGTCTGCCCGGGTAGGCCGTAGCTAGACCTCTCTCATGAACCTTTTGGCCCGGTCGTCTCCTGATCCGGTGTTCTTGCCCTCGATAGAGGAAGCCAGACATCATAACTCTAACCGAGGTGGTTCTTGCGGACTACGTGACTGACCATAAGCGCGCAGTGTCGCTTAAATAGGAAATCAGACCCTAATACGGAACGAGTTTGGTGGTCGTTCTCGGGGGGGCCTAGCCCTCTCCTAGCTGGAAGCGCATCAGGGGCGGGTCAATGAATCTCGTAGTGGGCGCGACGGGTCTATTGGGCAGCGAAATCTGCCGCCAGCTGGCAGAGAAAGGCAAGAGCGTCAGGGCGCTGGTGAGGCCGACAGCGAACAAACAGAAAGTGGAGGAGCTCAGGAGTCTAGGAATCAAGCTTCTCCCGGGCGACCTCAGGGACCTTGCGTCATTGAGGACAGCCTGTAGGCACGCAAAATCGGTGATATCGACTGCGAGCGCTGCCATGTCTCGTCAGGCAGGCGACACGATCAAGACAGTTGACCTCGAGGGTCAGCTGAATCTAATACATGCTGCCCAGGACGCTGAGGTGCAGCATTTCGTCTATGTTTCTCTCTCGGGCAACTCGAACATCGACTGTCAGCTCTTGAACGCAAAGAGACTGATAGAGATCCGGCTGATTGAGAGCGGGCTGACGTACACGATACTCAGGACCGCGCCTTTCATGGAGGTTTGGCTGAGCCCTGCACTCGGGTTCGATGTCGAGAACGGCAGAGCGCAGATATTCGGCTCGGGGCAGAAGAAGATCAGCTATGTCTCCCATAGGGACGTGGCCAGGTTTGCCGTGGAATCGCTGGACAATCCGGACGCCAGGAACCAGACGATCGAGCTCGGAGGTCCTCAGGCATTGAGTCCGCTCGAGGTGGTGAGGGAATTCGAGCATCTCGGCAGGCGCAAATTCGAGGTGGAGCATGTGCCGGAATCAGCGCTGGTACTACAGAAATCCTCGTCCCGAGACCCGAGTCAGGAGTCCATGGTCGCGATGATGTTACAGGCCGCTCACGGGGATTCCATCAGAATGGAGAACACAATTCGCAGGTTCTCGATCCCCCTGACCTCTGTGAAAGACTTCGCGAAGCAGAGGCTCCAGAGAGCGTCCGGGGTTGACACTCTAGGCTCCGAGGTGGGGAGCATTACAAGTACCAACGCGGAACGGAGGTGATAATCTGGAAGAGAAGACCCAAAAGGTCATTGAGAGGAACAATGAGAGGTTCGGCGAAGGGATACGCAGGGGAGACGCATCCGCGGTCGGCGCGCTTTATACGGAGGACGCGATACTGATGCCTCCGAACTCGGACATGATGAGGGGCAGACGCGACGTCGAAGGGTTCTGGAGCGCCGCGATAAAGATGGGTGTCAGAGATGCGCGGTTGAAGACCGTCGAGCTGACTGAGAGCGGGGAGGAGCTGCACGAGGTCGGCAACTACGCACTGAGGATCGAGCCCACTGGCGCAAAGCCGTTTGAGGACAAGGGCAAGTACTTGGTCATATGGAAACGAGACAAGGACGGTAGCTGGCGACTGCACAGGGACATATGGAACAGCAGCCTGCCTTCGAGCAAGTGACGAAAGTGGCGAAAAGAGGATGCTGAAAACCGTTTTCTGTTTTCAAATCCCTAGTGCGATGCGGCCAGAGTGGATGGCCATTTGACACTGACCAACTCTGAGAGAATGTTATAAATACAGAGAGTGCCGATGAAGCCCCTCGCAGAAATAGAAGCGGTTGTACAAGGCCGCATGTCATTATATGCTGGCCGTTTCGCGTGCACCGCTTCATATTCGACGATAGGGGGATGTAAAGTGGGGAGTTCTTCAGAGGAAGAGAAGAGCGAGATAGGGAAACCAGCGGGCGCACCTGCCCGTCCCAAGAGCAAGATGATGTGGGCAGTGGTCATCATACTGATATTGATCGTGGCCGCTGTCGCAGGAGCA
>Ga0214474_1000430_pt1 | contig 21018 bp, 15 predicted proteins | sample RVTome_2_FD_187335 | JGI IMG/M metagenome (GOLD analysis project Ga0214474, IMG submission 187335) | Soil microbial communities from uranium-contaminated site in the Upper Colorado River Basin, Wyoming, United States - RVT95D214 HiSeq ...
AAAATAGTAAATAATTCAGTTTTATCAAACACATTATGCCGCAAAGCCCTTGCATTTAAAAATCAATCACTGACATTTTTGGGTAATTTTTGTAACAATTTGAGGACTTCAACAACTATCCATTATTTTCTTAAAAGTATCTGGCGGAGCTTGCGCATGCAGGATCCCGTTTATCAAACGTTTTGTGTACCGCATAAGCTCTCCCTCTGCAACCGCCTTTACACTCGTTGATTTCATCACATTTCCCGCACTCTTGAGGTGGAATCGAGAGTTGCCTTCTTATTTGTTGTCTTTCATATGACGAAAATATCGCTGTCAGGGTTGTAGATTCAAGATTACCGAGTACAATTGGTAGCAACGGACACGGTGTTACATCCAGATTGCCTGATATATAAACCATGGTGTTTCCCCCCTGACATCCTCTCTCGTTTCTGTTGCCTGTCCGATTGAACATTTTCCAAAGGAATGGGTCGTGAACTATGATATTTAACCCGTCAGTTACAACAGATTTGACCTTTTCTGAAACCTGACGTCTCTTTTCTGTATCAGGCCAAAAAATCTTCCGGTCTTCTTCTGGCCTCTGTATAGGGAAGTAAATATCTTTTGTGCCTGCCTTTACACACAAACTCAACGCATCGGGAATATTCTCAAAAGTCTGGTTACTCACCGGAAAAGAAATCCCAATCAAAAATTTATTTGTTTTTCTTGCTTGCAACTTTTCTGTGATTGGGGAAAGCTGTTCAATAGAATCACACTGTATTAAGATTTTTTTTAGTGCGGGCAGGAAATTTGTAAAATCAAGGGCGTTAAGAACTGAGTGATGCACAGTCAAAGAAATATTTATGTTTTCATTCTTTAAACATTCCATGATTATGGAGGCTCCAGCACTAAGGTATGAAGAAGGATCCCACAAATTAAGCATGAATATTCTATTTGTAAGCAAGTTGTCACATATGCGCCGGATTATTTGCGGGTCAATAGGCAGCTGGGGATTAATATCCCAATAAACAATTAAGGGAACACCTAATTCATCAAGATTCATTTTTTCCAACAGTGCGGGTCGGGGTTGTTCATATCTCCGGTCAGGGCAAGCGTTCTGGCAGTGCATCCACCGAGGCATTCGGTATAACTTTCACAGCTAAGACATTTCCCTTTTGGCACTTTGTTTCTCATCATATTCAAAACCGGGGAGTTGTTCCAAATTTCGAGCAGATCGTCCCTGCAGATATTTCCGATTACGATAGGGATAAAACCGCACGGGGTGATATCGCCGTTTGATTTGATATTAAGCGAAAGCTTTCCGCATACGCTTCCTTTCACAAGGGAGGGGCCGTTTTTATGTCCGAACAGGGCGATGATTGGGTCTTCAAGGGAAATCTGCAGGTCTTCTACCGTCTCCTTCAGCGCGATAGCCTTGGTGTAAAAGTCATGCCACTCCTCGGGGCTGAGATCAAGGACATCCTTGTTGGCAAAGCCGAGGCCCGAGCATTTGAAATTATGGAAATTGATATTAGACACACCGGCTGAACGCGCCATCTCGATCAGCCCGTCGATATCATCAATATTTATTTTGCAAATGACCGATGAGATGGAAGTTACGATACCCGCCTCTTTCAGGTAGCCCAGCGCAGCAAGCGCCCTTCCATGGCTGCCTTTGACACCCCTGAACCGGTCATGGACTTCGTGTTTGGGACTGTCGATACTGATACCGACCTTTGCGAAACCCGCTTGTTTAAGCCGGAGAGCCATATCTTTCGTAATCAAGAATCCGTTGCTGTTCATCGATACTGCGAGTCCGAGGTCTGCGGCAAATTTCGCAAGTTCCGGGATGTCCTTTTTCAAAAGGGGTTCACCACCTCCGAAGTTTACCGAAAAAACCTTTGCAGCAGACATTTTTTTTATCACAGTGCATAACACCTCAAAGTCCAGCTCTTCGGCCACATCAACCCTGCTGTAACAGTGCTTGCATCGAAAGTTGCACCTGTTCGTAACCGCCCAGTTGATAGTGAGAGGCGCAGAGGGAATAAAATCATTTTTCATAGATGAGTCCTTCCTTTTTCAAGCTTTCCAGGAATGCGCTGACATCTTTCCTCAAGGCTTCCTCTTCAACTTCGAAACTTTCCCGCAGTTCGGAAACGATATCTTCCACGCTTTTACCGTCACAAAATTTCCATATCTCCGTGCCGAGAAGATTAAAGGAAAACATCTTCCCGGAATAAAGGACTATTGAAGTCCCCGTGTCAGAAACATCTTCTCCCTTATCGAGTCCGCTATATGCCTGCTCCCTGAATCTATCCTCTTCTCTCCACATTGCATCCGGATTTCTAAATATCTTCATCGTCAGTCACCTGCAGCCGTAATAGATGCAAGTACAAGATTCTCTTTCGCAGCATTGCGTATCCCGTGTTCTACAAGGGGGGGTACAATGACGATTTTACCAATATCAATGCCCTGTGGCTCTTTATCCGACGACAGGAATTCTCCCCTGCCCTCCAGGATTATCCAAATATGGTTTCCGTGATGGGTATGGGTTGTAATCTCCTGTCCTGGTTTCATACAGATGAGCTTTATGGTTGAGTGTTCGTCAGCCCATAGAGTTTCTTGGTAACGCTTTTCATCGCTAAACTTTTTGAGCTTCTGAATGTCCAGGATCAATGTTTTCATAATTCCCCCCCGATTTCTTTATTATATTCTTATAATTTTTATAAGATATATCACATTTTATTTTCTGTCATTCCGGCTTGTCCGGAATCTTTCTTCGGAAGGATTCCCGACGCGCTTTGCTTGCGGGAATGACATACATTTGGGCTTTCACAATATTTAATGCTTTATTATGCTTTATGCACAAATTTCAAGATCCTCCCGAGAGTCTCTGACATTCTATTAAAAAAATAAGACGCTGTGGTTGCAGGGAGTTCTTCTTTATTTTCAACAAATCCAGAGAATATAACACCATATCTGGAGGACAGCCGATTTGCAGGAGACAGATCATTTGTGCCGTCCTGATGTTTTCCACCGACAATCAACATACTCTTTCCATCCCCGGTAAATCTTGAAATTGTCTCCAGTTCAGCATCGGAAAAATATCGCTCCGAATCTGCCTCCTCAAAAAATATCCAGAATTGACTGTATCCTCCAAGTAATCGTTCGCTGACTTCAGGGGTTTCATGTCTGTTTGTTATTATCACTTTGAACCCTTTTTTCTTCAGAAGCACAAGGACATTCTTACTGAATGTATTTTTGTCCAATCCTGATTTATAAAACGTATCATAGATGAGTATACTTCTCTTTAATGATGAATTATTGTTTTCTTCCAGCCACGTTGCAATATTATTGATATATTGCCGGTTGTCGTACTTGTCTGCTGAATCATTCAGGAATCTTTCAAAGCCTGAATCAAAAACAATGCGGCCCTGTCTCTCCAGGTCATTGTTATAGGTTGCGATGATACCTTTACCGCCCGGATCCATAACGATCCGCACATGCTTATCAAGTTTGTTTATGATGGATGAGCTTCCTCCGGATACTGAGCTGACATTTCTTAAAAGAGGATTGCCCATATCTGAGTAGGGAACGAACACAAGTAATTGAAACGTATAGGCGATAAGAATCGTGCCTACAATACAGACGAACATATAGAGAAAAAAGACCCTCTTTCTGAATATCGTCCAAAACATTACCATAGTAGGCATTGCCGTTACTGGTCCGCCTATCATGAAAGCCAGACCTGCCCCTCCGTCAAGGGTGCTGTTAAGAGAGGTTTTAATATGGTAAAGAATGCTCGATGCGCTGATCTGGTGCAGAAAGATGGGAACAGATCCGAGTGTAACCCATATTATACTAAGCTTATTATCTTGTTGTCCGAACAGTTCGTAAATCCATTTGAAAGGCATGTATCTCTCAACAATAGTTCCAATCGCAACTCCTACGAGGACATATTTCCCCACCAACCAAAGCATCTCCGATGACTTCGCAAGAAATATGATAGACATATTCCTTGTTCTTGCAGCCAACCGATTACCGAACTTCTCTTTGCAGTTGCACCTCAGGCGTTCATCCGGGTAAGTTTCATCATGAAGGTCGCCCCTTGGGACGGCACCTTCAATAAATATGGCATTTGTTTGAAAGCCTCTGTTCCTGAGCAGATGGGTAACAACTCCGGCGAATATACCCATTGTGAATGCTGCAACAGTTCTGATTACCGTCCATTCCGGTCCCAGGTCGTTAAGAGTTAGCAGATAGGTTGAGGGGCTCATTAGCGGGGAAGTCACAAGGAGCGACATAACCGGAGCCAGCGGCAGACCGGCGAACAAAAGGCTCACCGCTGTAGTAATGGTTCCGCATGCGCACAGAGGTGTTAAGATGCCCACCAGAGAAGCCAGAAAAACACTCAGGAAACCATATCGTATGAGAGTGGTTTGAAGCTTAGCAGCGAGCTTATAAGTACGTATATAGCCGGCCAGGAGTATCCCGACTATAAAGTACGGGAAAACACTCCATAATTCTGCAATGATACCATGTCGATTAAATAGTAAATCCCAAATCTCACTTCCCAAAAGCATGGGAAAGGGTCTCTGCAATAAGTCGGGGGTTGTTGCCTGACCGGTTGGTCCGTAGACCCATACATGCCAGATGATGAGCGAAATAGAAGCCAGTATCATGAAAAGGAGCGTTTTATTGACGGTTTTGTGATGCGATCCGTGAATTTCACACGCATCATTATCTTTAACCCTTTTCATTTTCAGCGACATCCAGTCTCTCCTGGTCATTTTATTTTTGCCTCAAATGTTAATCAAGATTGCTCTGAAATTCTGGAGCAATGCTGATTTCCCTATTCCTATAAATAAGTCCTATTATAAATAACAAACATATACCCAACAGGACCGCGACTTTTCCCTCATAAGGCGTACCGCCTGCATTTCCTCCAAGTCCCCAGTTTTGAACGAGAGCAGCGCCTGTAAGCATGCCCAGGAATGCAGCGCCTGCATCACTATCACCCTGACCGGCCAGGATTACCTGCCTAAAAGGACAGCCTTTTATTAGTACCGACCCGAAACCTACCATAAGCATACCGAGAAAACTCCACCCATAACTCTCATTTGAACTCGGCTGACCATGCCAGCCTAATAAAAATTGGCCTGTAAGTATGCTTGCAAAAAAAGCAATAAGAAAAAAGGAGATTAATCCCATTAAGAGCCCGGTGGATTTCGGACATCCCTTTACTTCTTTAGGTCCCCATAGAAATAATCTTGCGATACCGCCTGTTATACAAAAACCGGTTCTCTGAGCCAAAGCTCCGGCAATAAGACCGGCTAAGAGGGATATATAGATTGGAGCATGCTGGGCACCTGCGCCCTTGTTGCTCAAAGAGATAAATGAGGGTTCCCACAATAGAATTATAAGAAGAATAAACATCAAAGCAGGGATTAAAAATGCATTCGCCACAGGCGATTGGGTTGAATTTCCGAGTCTGAATCCTCCCCCGACAAATTTAATGCCGATATATACTCCTGCCGCAAGCCCAAAAAAGCCAAACAGTGCGGTAATATCCCCGGCACAAATCCTGAATATCATCTTTATCGGGCATCCCATGAAGACCGAGCATCCGATAATCAATAAAATTCCCACAAAAAATCTTAACAAAGGGGAACCATTGGACGTTGCTTTAAACTCCTTTCTATAAACTGAAATGAGGAAAGACCCCAAAACAAAGCCGATTATCTCGGGTCTTAAATATTGCATGCGTATATTATTGTGGAGACCCAGGGAGCCTGCTATATTTTCCATAAAGCAAGAAACACAGATACCTGAATTAGGAGGATTTCCGAAAAATGAAAGCATCACTCCCGCGAGTCCGATGAAAGCACCTGTTAATATAAATTTACGCACAGCCACCTGCAATCTTCCTCTGAAGGTAATAGATATCTTTTCTGAATTTCTTTATGAGTTTATCATCCGGGTTAGCTTTTACCTTCTTTTCAATTTCTATAATAGCCTCTTTTACAGCTACATTTAATTTTTTCCCCTGGAAAAGGGAAGTCTTTTTATCAAGATAATCAGGATTTAGGTCAACAGCCCCTTTGTACTCAAGGATGGCATTAACAGGTTCCTGTCTTCTCATGAAGATATCTCCCATCAATATTTTGGGTTCTCCCTCAAAAGGGTATTTCTGAATTAATTCCTTAACAAGTATTTCTGCCTTATTAAGATTGTTCCCTTCTATTAAACTCTTTATTGCCCCGACCTCATTTTCTATTCCGGAAAAGACAATTGTACTATTTAAGGTCGCTTTAGTTTCCCGCCCCTCTCTCCCGGATTTTGTCTCACCTACGTGATGGCTTATGAGCGCAGACGAACTGATAATCAGGATTACTATCGCCCATATTGAAAATCTATCGAGCCTGTCCATATCTTCTCCCACGATACATGATACATGATGCACGATACCTGATAATATTCGAATTTTTTATCTTGTATCTTGCATCCTGCATCGTGCATCCTTTCAGTATTTCTGATAAGGCGGCATATTAGTTCTCTTGGCCATCTCTCTCACAACATCAAAGTCCGCGTCCTTTATATCTTCGTATCCATCTATCTCTGCCCTATCAAGAACCTTTACGACTTCTCCGTCTATTTCAACAGTGTCATCCTTCTTTATATCCAGAAGTGTTTTTTTAAATCTTTTTGCAAAAGAATCATCAACCCTTTGTGTAAAACCAAAATTGCAATAAGGCATCGCTTTGCCCTCTGCTATGACCCTAAAGTCATTCCTCTCAATCTTCCCTTCCCTCACCATCTTCTCAAAATCGAGCATCGGGAAAGCCCCTGCATCATATTTTTCAAAAAGAACGCTATAAATAACCTTTTCATGTTTGTAAGAGCCGGAAGGGATTGAGTAAAAGGCAAGGTCATCCTCCGGATCTATCCCGTTCTTCAGCAATATGTCCAGTTGCGTCATATAGGCTGTTGGGGCAAGCATAGGGCCAAAAACCATTGTCTTCCCCTTTAAGTCCCGCAGGCTTTTTATCCCGCTCTTGTTCAAAGTCACGATAGCCCCCTTTGAGCGATAACCAAGAGAGCCTGCTTTCTCAGCAGCCAGAATCTCAACTCCATGGTTTCTGTTCATAATTATGTAAAGCAAGGAGTTTGTATGAGTAAAATCCAATTTATCTACCTCTTTAGTGAAATCAAATGTGTCTATGGTTGCAGCTTCAAAATTTACTCCTAATTTTTTACTTAAATATTCAGTTAGAGGCATAAAGCGACGAAGTGTCTCCTCCTTGCTGTTACATATCATATAACCAATCTTGTATGTTCGCTTCTCCTCTTTTGCAGGTGAGTTACAGGATACGATTAAAAAAAGAATGACAAGGAATATTAGCGACCTCTGCGTCATTTCTCCGCCTCTACCAGATACACTAAGGAGTTTAAAAGTAAGGCCACATATATCATAAAATCTCCCCTCCCCTTCTTTGCCAAAGAGGGGATATAGCCTCCCTTTGGCAAAGGGAGGCTATGAGGGATTTTCTAAATAATGTCGTCATGTCAAGGCTACTTAGACCAATAAACCCTCTTGATGAAATACAGTACTGACCCAAGACCCATTATGCCAAAACCAAAAAATATATAGGGCCTTCCCGGGTCCTTTGTTATCTGAATTCCGGCAAAGGGTATACCGTAAGGGTCTCTCGCGACCTGCGTATGATGGAACCTAAGACCTTCCCATGTGAAAGGACTATTAACTTCAGAGGTGCCCTCGGCGATTATTTCAGAACCTCTTGAAAGCTTTAAGTCCAGCCACATCCTCTTCAATGAAGGATTCTTAAAAGCCACAAGCACGAACTTATAAGGGAAATCCGGAGGGAGGTCATCTCCCCCTGATGTATCAGTAGAACCAATAAAATGTCCGTTGTTAAAAACACTGAGCCTGAGGCTCTCTGACGGAAATTCGAGGGTTTCCGACTTTATCTCGTAGCCTCCGAGATTGAAGCTCTCACCTGTCTTGAGTATGAAAAGCCCAACCTTTTCGTTTCCTCTAAGAACTCCGACCTTTACGGGAATCGGGTAATACTCCATATTTATCTTCTTCAACGTCAATTCCATCCCTAAGGGGATGTCTTCATTAATATCCCATCTATAAACCTTGTCCACAGCGGTACCCACGTATAAATTCACAGTAGCCACAAAACCGGAAAAACCTATTACGGTGCCGAGAAGTGTAACAATTGTTCCGAGGTGCATAATGAGAACCGGTTTTGAGAGAGTTTTTATCCTCTGCAAAGTACAAAACAGCAAATTTAATCCGATTAATCCGAAAATGCCCCTGAGTATTTTGCCTAAATAAATACTCGTTTCCTCTGAAAGAGTCCACGGGATTAAGACTAAACAAAGAATCCCGAACAGGCTCAATGCCAATCCTTTCGATGCAAGAAAATGATATACCCACTTAAGCCTTTCCGGTAATCTCAACACTGTCTTTTCTTATCATATAATCTTCCTTACCTTCAGAAAATCCCTTGCCACTTTTTTGGGCTTTTCACCTGACTTCACGGATTTAACCATTTTTAAAAAGGTTTCCTCATTCATGATGCCGCTGAGTTTATTTATCACTCTCGGAAGGGCGGGAAAATTGCTTAAAACATCAACCGTAATGACAGGAGAATAATAATACTGGTTTTTTCCTCCCTCTCGAGTTAGGGGGACAAAAGGCTTGAGCCACACAAGATTCAAATTTTTTCTGAATTCCTCTTTTGAGATATTATAAGCCGCTTCCGGATTCTGTTCCCTCTGCCTGTCTAATATCTCCATCGCACGGTCGGTATTTTCGATAAGTATGCCGACTTCATTTTTTTTCACTGCATTGTAAAGCTCTCTTGAGTCTTTATAATATTTAATATCGACAGTGGTTCCGGTCCTCTCACTTATTACGACTGAAAGCATTTCAGAAAATAACTGCTCATAAGTTGAATTCAGAGCTCCTATGTAGAGTGTCTTTCCAACACAAGCATCAGACTGATGACTGAATGCTAAAATCAGAGCTGCTGTGATGGATAAAAAGAAAAATATTTTTCTCATATTTCTAACCCCTAAATTTTATTCGCTATTTGTTATGATATCCATGTCTGACTTATCAGTCTCAAAAACTGCCCCGGTATTCAAAGAGTATTCATGGCCCGGGGGAAAGACAGTTGCATATCCGATATAATACTTCCCGCGGGGTACATAGAGAGTGTAATACCCTTCATCATCAGTCCATGCTGAAAGATAATCAGGCATTTCTGCGATAACTTTATTCTTATTTGCAATCGCATAAACCATCTTTACCGGAGAGCCATTTTTATCAAGAATCCTTCCTTTTATCTTTATATAATCTTCTCTTATTTTCTTCTTGAGACGAGTAACTTCCCTTATATCTACCACGGTAAAATCCTTCTCAATCTCGCTGTTTGGAGTAAGATATATCTCAACAGGTTCACCTGAATGTTTATCCCCTGGCATAAGAGGGCCATACCTCTCAGTCCCTTTTCTTAGTCTTGCTACAGCCCAGTACTTTCCTGTCGGCAAACCTACACTAAACCGTCCCTCTTTATCTGTTCTTGCCGACATAAAATCTGCAGGCCTCCTAACATCAGGGCTACTGTAAATAAATATCTCCGCACCCTCTACCGGCTTTTCTTCTATATCGAGAACCCTGCCCTTAAAAATAGATTTTTCTTCTGCTATAGTTATTGCAGGGAAAAGACTTGATGCAGGCAATATGGGAAACAAAAATATAATATTTAAGATCAATAATATTATTCCAGGTAATCCCTCCTTGCCATACCTTGATAAATAGGGTACAGAAAAACCGTTAGCTAAATTGATATGTTTCACCTTGTTTCCGTCGGATCTATTTTAAAAGGTTCTTTTGCATATGGTTCATAATGAACTCTGCCTATACCTGGCTCTTTTCTGCCGTCAAATATCTTATCAGCGGGGTCTCCACCTCCCCACCAGTTTTCTGTAGCATCAATATCCTCGTCATTAAAATCCCCGCTCCTGATATTATATTCACTATTTGCGAAAATATTATTCTTCTTTATAGTTAATTCCCCACCCTTCTCCCTTACAAAAATACCTACCTCATTCCTTGTAATAACATTCTCTGTAATAACAGCGCTGCCCTTATAAGCCCTGAGAGCAATGGAGTTGCCCTCAAAAATAGAATGTTTAATCTCCAATGGACCACTCCTGAACCTTATACCTCCATAGTTATTACTGAAATGGCAACCTTCAACTGTGAGTTGTGTAAAATGACTATGTATACCCCATGTGGCGTATTCAAAATTGCAATTGGAGAATGTGCTGCCACTTGCATGATCAAGAAAAATCTCATCCCAGTTGCCGGCTACACTCCTTTCTAATGATGTAAAGGTAATCCTCTTATCTTTCTCCCCTGTCGCAATTATCTTACCTGTTATCTTCAAACCAGCTCCCTTTGAGAACAACACCCTCACTCCTGGTTTTAAAGCAAGAGTTATGCCATGGAAGACAGCAACATTACCCTTTATATTAATATCTCCATACCATACTGTATCAGCAGTTATTGCCTCTACAGGCCATGAATACATGATTGGACTTTTTCTTACCTCTTCATATTTAATCCTTCCCCTTGATGAATCATCGTTTTTATCATAGATTACCTCTTCTACGTCAGAGCCTCCCCACCAGTTCATGGGTGCAGCAATATCCATTCCTCCATCAAGACCTATCGCATAAAGGCCGTTTTTAATAAAGTTGTTTTCGGTTATTGTTCCGTCAAATGATATTATTCCTATACCCCTTTTACCATTTTCTGAAATATCATTGCGCCTTATTATAGCCGTCGAATCCTGTATCCCTATTCCATTGGAACCGTTACCCTGGATGAAGTTTCCGCTAACCTCAATATTGTCGGTACCTTTTAAAGATATGCCTGATTCGAGATTATTAGTTATAACATTTCCGCTAACCTCAATATTCGCAACTTCTTTTAAAGATATACCTGTTTCAAGATTATTGGTAATAACATTTCGATTAAAGCTACCGTAAAAAGAATCTGTTATCATGAGGCCATATCTGTTTCCATCAAAAAGATTCTCTTCCACATACGGCATTCCTTCTTTTATCCGCAATCCTTCTCTAAGGTTATTTAAGATTTTATTGCCGTTAGCTTTAAGATTGACACGAAAAAAATTGGCGCCATAGTAGTTATTGTAGATGTAATTGTTCATGTAAACCACTTCTGAGTCCCTGGCTTGAATCCCGCTTTTATTTTCATACAGATAATTCCCTTTGATTTCTATTGAGGATTCCTGAAACTGGATCCCTCTATAATTATTCCTTAAAATAGAATCTATAACTGCAACGTTTGAAAAGTGAAAGTGAAGTCCCCTGTATGCATCTTCTATCTGACAATATTCAATAAGATTCTGGGCGCCGTCGCTGTTCATTATATTAATAGAATCCCAATCGCCCATTTTTCTATTTTTTTCTGCTGATCTGAAAGTGATTGGATTTCCCTTTGTACCTTTAGCAATAAAAACACCCTGAATCAAGAGTCCGTTTTCTCCTATACCGTCACCATTCGTATCCTTTCTCTTAACCTCAACAATAGTGCCTGGCATTACTATCAATCTGCTATCTTCACTCACTCTTATTATTCCATCAATTTCAATTCTGCCCTGCCAGATGGTATCTCCTAATAAAACCTCATCACCGTATTGCCTGCTAATATCTTTTTTTTCTTTCGGCTCATAGTCTTTTAATAGATTGTAGTCTCTATCCTTCTGAGAAAATAGGTCTTTCTTCTTGTTATCTTTAGTAATACTACCGCTGCTGTCCACCTTTGCACCTCTGAAAGAAAACATACCATATTCATTTTCTTTAACCAGAGTATTATCAATGACAACTTTTGTACCTTCACCCTGCGCAACAAGACCATAGCGGTTTTCTTTGATAACCGAGTCTTTCATATTGAGTGTTCCGTTTATGATATAGATACCTGTCTCTGCATTTTGGATGCGGCATGAACTCAAATGTGCGGTTCCGCCATCAATTATCAAACCTGCCCAATTACTTGATTCATCCCCCTTAGTACTAATAAACACAATCGGTGTATCTTCATTACCTTCAGCCTTAAGTATTCCTCTGACTGTTATCTCGGTTAAAGGTGACATATATTCCGGGTCGGTCTTTGTGCTTTCTGAGGGAGTTACTCTTATAATTGTGCCTGGCTTGATAGTAAGGGTAATACCTTCAGGAACCAGGATATCCTCTGAAATAAAAACTTCATCTTTCCAAACGGTGTCAGTTGTAATTACACTACTGGTTACAAATGAAGGAATACAGAGAAAGGCAAAGATAACAAAGGGGATTTTGAATACTACTTTATCCATCTGCAGATATTAATCAGTCAAATACAAGATACTGAGATTATATAACTCTACCCTCGGTATCTCTCTATGCAGACTGACTCGTCTCCCCATTAGCAGGGGTGGACTGATGCACTTCCTACAATCTTGGGCGCTATATATTTAAGCTTTTTCACCTTGCGTCTCCTTTCTTACCCTCAATGATTAGTCTTTAGCGCGCTCTTTTAATCCTTTTTAGGACCACGTCCGGGAAATCTTACAACATTTATATCAATTCCTTTCTTGATCTCCCCTGTATTTACAGTAACAGATGTTGAAGTTTCTTTACCATAAATGCCTACTAAACCACTCGGCCCAGGTGGGGAGGGAGGAAGAAGATGAGTTGAAGTTTCTTTACGATAAGTGCCCATTATACCACCAGTAGCAGGTGGACCACCTCCATACAGGTCTCTTGCCCTTAAATAATAGTTTCCACCTTCATAAACTCTAAGCGTAAATTTGCCGTCTTTATCTGTCCTGTCAGAGACAAATTCTGGCCTGTCACTCATTGCTGATAAACTATATGCAAAGACTAATGCCCCTTCAACAGGTTTGCCGTCATCAATAAGGACTCTGCCTTCAATGGCGGTAATTTTATCTTTAATAACCCCCCCCTTAAACAGAATAGCTTCTGAAATAGTGCCTGTACTAATATCTTTACCCTTTTTGACACTGTACAATTTGGGGTTTCCTTTTTCATCTTTACTGATAAAGAAAAAATCACCTATCATAGGTGGGCCAATCTCTTTTTTACCCGAAACTCTCTTTATCGCTCCCACATAATATTTCCCTTCGGTGAGTTCTGTAGTAAATTCTCCATTCTCTTTAATATCAGTTATATAATCTGGAACTCTCCAATATTTATCAGGGTCAGGAATCGGCCCTGTTTCAGCATTAAAAAAATGGACCAGACCCTCTCCCATTGGCCCTCCATCTTTAATCATAAGCTTTCCTGAAATTATACCTTTCTTTATTTCCTGAGCAGAAACAATACCAATCGTAAAGAGAAAAATTAAAATGACAGAGATTATTGATATTAATCTTTTCATTCTATCCCCCTTTCTTAATTTCATTATATCATAAATGTCACATTTTATCTCTTGTCCCTGCATTTTGTACAGGCCATACAAGGTATGGTGAGTAGATAACCTGGCCGAGGGTCTTATCCTTCTTCGCATCAAATAGTAATTCCTCTATAGTCTCCTTTTTTATGCTCCCCCACCAGTTGTTTGTAACATCCATGTCCATTGACTGGTTTTCTCCTATCTTGAAATTATATTCCTGGTTGCTATTAATATTATTGTTTTTAAGCAGCGGCATTTCCACGATCTTTTGTTGCTTTTTAAAATCAACCGGATTTACACGAGGACGCATAAATAAAACTCCCACATTGTTATTGCTTATAATATTGTTTCTTATAATCACTTTGCCATCAAGCCCTGCAAATCCAATGCCCACATTATTATTCAGGAAGCTGTTATGTTCTACAGCAAGATTTGAGCTGTTAAAACGCAGACCCTCATAATTTTTATTGAAAAAGCAGTCAGTAATCTTTGCATTAGAATATTGTATCTGAAGCCCTGTAAAGGCATATTGAAACTCACAGTGTTCGAAAATATTATCCGGCCCTGCTGCCAGAACCATGACATACGCCCAATCCTTTGCCTCTGGCTTTTCTGAAGCTGAAGTGAAGACGATTTTGTTCTTCTCTGTTCCACGGGCTACAATCCTACCCTCCACAATAATACCGGCGTCTCCTATACCATTTTTATCCCTGTCAAGTTTTTTAAAGCTTATGAGTGTGCCTGGTTCAATTGTTAGCGTCACTCCCTTCTTAACTACTACTATATCATCTATCAGAATATTCCCTTTCCATACAGTGTCCTTTTCTATAATATTCTCCATTTTAGGCTCATGATTTCCAACTCCGGATTGCTTTCCGACAGCTAACTGCTGATTATTCTCGTCTTTAACCCTTCCGACAAATATATTAATGTTGTCAATGGTGTGTCCCTTCTTGTAAGAAACACTGTGCGTCGCACCGCCATCGTAAAGTCCATAAAAATCCCCGCTCTGCGGGCTTCCACCGACAGTGCTTCGAGCGACAATATAAAAGTCGCCGTCAGAATCTACAGGGATGAAATAATTTCCTTTGCTGTCAGTTTCACCCGAATATTCTGTTCTCTCACTCAACTGATGCATTAAAAAGACAGGCTCTTTGCTTCTATATGCAAGTACGAATAAGCCGGCTACCGGATTCCCATAGACATCTCTGACATTACCTTTAATACCGGATCTGGACTTGTCGGCTAAATGTTCTACAGTGGTGTAGTCGTTTTTCTTAATTTGCGGGGTTTCAGCAAAGGAGCCCCTGTCCCCTTTTGGATAACATGGTACCTCTATCTGAACTACTTGACCCGCTCTAACCTCGACAGGATTTTGTGGGTAATAACAAAAAAGGTCGCCTTTTTTTAGTGGTCTCATTTTTTTACCGGTCTCCTTCTTTTTTGCGACCACGACATATTTACCGGCAGTGAGAGAAAGATTAAATGTCCCATCAGCATTTATGGATTCAGTCCTGTAGCCAAGACCTTTAAATTTCTTTGTCTCCGGAGTATAAAGTGTTATATATGCGTCTTTTACAGGGCTCCCCTTATATGTAACAACCCCTTTCAGCGATGTATCGCCATCTGAATAGGCGGGCGGCTTTATCTCATTTATCATAAAGGTGAGCCAGATATTTTCAGTTTCAACTTTTATTGGGTTATTACCATGGTAGGCATAAAACTCCTTGCCATCCATATTCCCTTTCGCTGTAAAGAAATATTCGCTGGGAGGGAGTTGGAACCTATACAGACCTTTTTTATCGGTTGGTTCCGAGATTAGAAAAGGTGTGCCGGAATTAATATCGTCATAGTTCTTATAGACATAAACCCTTGCCCCTTCCATGGGGCCGGTCTCTGTAAATACCCTGCCTTCAATATTTATATTGTCCGCGAATGCTAATGCCGGAAAGATATAAAAAAGCAGGATTAAAAATTTTCTCATATTCAAACCTGTCCAGAATAAATATTAAACCTTTTTTAAAAATTAAGGATATGGCTCGATTTACGAAGCAAAATCACGGGTAACCTCGATGAAACCGAAGTCGAAGCGTAGGTTTCATCTTTGAATATTTTAATAACATTGAAGTCAGATAAAGGTTTAAACATAAAAAGAGGTAGTTTATTTTGATTCGGAAATTGAGTCATATCCCTTCTCCGGAATATTTTGGACAGTAATGCATTATATTCAAATTTTAACATGTAACAACTTCATAATGCTCCTGCTCAAGCATCACGTGCGGTGTTTTGGCCCCAAGTGATTATTGGGCGTATGAACAGTATTACGAATCAACCTGTGCTCAGTCGAAACTTATACTATTATCTCTCAAAAATTATTGGTCCTGCAAAAGAGTGAAGTTTCCAACCATCTTTTGCCTGATCATTTAAGATTTTCTCTAATGCCTTCGCTCTTTCTTCACCACTACTGACCTTCATGAAATCAGGCGGGATAACCTTGTATTCAACTGTTTTTTCTGCGGTTGCTTCTTTATTCTGTAATACATCATTTGCAAACCAACCGATCAAGACCATCGTGAAGCAAAGAATTATTATTGCCCCTCTTTTCATTTCGCTTCCTCCTTTTTATTCATTTTAAAAACCTTAAGGGAACTCCGTGTTAAAGGCATGAATTGTCTACTTCTATCATAGCCTTTTTAATTAAGTTCCCTCTGTATGAAACGTCTTTTATCCCCTCTAACAAGGATGGACTGTTGCACTGCCCACAATCTTTGGTGCTATATATTTAATCTTTTTCATCTTCCACCTCCTTTTGTTCACTAGTACGCTCTATAGTTAGTAAATCACTCTCATCATTACAATTATTATATTTTTATTAAGATATTCCTTCTGATGTCAAAGCGGTTAAGCCTCCCAAACTACTTATTTATTCATTTATGTTGACTGTAACCAGATCAAAATAAACAGTCCCTGTTATGGTCTGAGAACCCAAAAAACCATAGACCCATCTTTGAATCCCGGAGTAGTAAACTCCCAGACTTGTCAGATTGCTGTTGCCCTGTGGTACTCCATCAACCCACCATTCACAGGCATCAGTAGCGCCGGGATTAGTGGTGTCGTATTTAACCTCGATTCTATACCAGGTATTTAAGGAAATGTTGACAGCATCATCTGTGAAAGAGCTTCCATTGTTATACATAAGTCGTAAAATGAATCGCAATTGACCTGCTTCCTGGTTTAATCTAAAAATGAAGACATTGTTATTATCCTTGTCTCGAAGGGCACCTACAGGTTTATTATTACCGTTATTTAATCCTTCAGCCTTAACATATAGATAAAAACTGGTAAAGGTTCTGGATTTTTCAAATCCGTAATCCCGCGTAGCATATGCCTTGTAATTTGTTGTACTAGAAATTGATTGCAGACACTGAGAACCTGCAACGGGTGGAGGAGTACCTACAAGTTCAGAGATGGCAAAATCCGGATCGAGTGTACCACCGTTTAATGTCTCTGCCCAGTCCTCATCATAACCATCATTTTCAACACTCTTTGTCTCTTCAAATGATTCATTAATAATTGTTGGAGAGGTATAAATGCCGAAATAATCAGCAAGTGACCAATCGGAGACTGCCTCTTGGTGATTTCTATCCCTTGCCTGAACAATCCAGTACCATATTATTCCTTGGTCAAGCGGAACCATCCAACTGCATACGCCGCTAACACAGTTTCCTGAAATCCAGTCTGATTCAATGGGGTCGCTTAAGCCAGATACATCTCTCACCTTAACATAATAATCTACAGGGTCACCGTCAGGGTCTGTAACTGACTTCCATTTGAGCGTGACAAACACTGGTACGGTGCTAACGACGTCCGGCTCGTGGATCAACGTTGGGGCAGGCGGCGGATTACTTGACATGATGGTAAAAGAATCAGTATACGACCATTGTGATGGCTCATCTGGATAGCTACTGACCCTTTCTTGAACCCTCCAGTACCATTTTGTACCTGTGTCGAGTGGATCTGGAACTGGCCAGCTGCATTCGGGGGGAAATCCATTACAGTATGTTTCTTCTGATATCCAGCCTGAGTCAGTAGGGCTGTCGAAAGCGTCATTATCAGCTACTTGTACATCAAACTCTATAGGATCAGGAGAAGAATATGCACTGGGGTTCCATTTGAATGTAACAGGCACTGGCACGGTGCTAACAACATTAGGCTCATGAATTAATGTTGGAGCATCAGGTGGTGAAGAGACAATGAATTGACACCACGACCAAGACCAGTCGGAAACTAACTCTGGATAATTTTCATCCCTTGCCCTGATCCTCCAATAGTAATCTTTCTGGGACCACTGATCGGGTTTGTAAACATTAGTAGTCCAGCTACATTGGCTGTCGACACAGAGTGTCTCTCCCGGTGTCCAGTCTAAGACAGGTTCAGGGCTGCCAAAGTTCCAATCATCATCCACCTCAACGTAATACTGAACAGGTCCGCTATCCGGGTCTGACGAGGCAGCCCACTGCAAGGTAATTGGACATGATGTTGATGAGCATACGGTCTGACCCCCACATAGAGGAATTGGAGTTGAGGGTGGAAAAGAGATATAGAATGTATTATCCTCGGAGACCACCTCTTTGCCCAGAGATCCTGTTGAACGGACTCTGTAGTGATAAGTCGAGTGGTTTGTAAGGTTTGTAAGGGTTATGCTGTGGTTTAGGATCAATGTATCATTTCCTTGTGGAGATTGAGGGTCTTCATAACTGATCGTTAGTCCATATTCGACATAGGATGTGCTGTCCTGGCTTGTTTCCCATGTTATGGTTGCACGTATGTCTGACCCAACCGCTTTAAAAGAGCCCGCTTCAGGCCCTTTAGTAATACTCACCGTATCATCAAACCACTGCGTTTTTTCATTCCAGCTCTGGTCAGAGAAGACATCATTCCTCGTATGACATATATTCGCCGGAATATGTTCTCCTCCAACATGTTTTCCTTGAGCCCTCCAGAATCCAGGCATATACCCTTCTCCTGAGCCAATACCACCTGAACCACTACCACTAAACAATTGATCATAGCATCTACCAATTGTTCCCGATAATCCAGAACAAAAGCTCCCACAATCAACTCCATATTCATAATCTGTGTGAAGACAAAAACCACACGCTATGCCATAACCAGAACCGCTTCCTGAGGTAATCGGTGATGGATTTTTACCCACTCGACCTTTGTGCATGCCATCCAGGCAGTTTGTAACCATCAGTCGTGGAAGACGAGAGTTATGCGGTGTGTGGCACTTTGAGCAAGGATAATTGTGCTGTATAGGGCCGGTTGCGGTCTTCCACCCCTTCACTGATTCGTGTATCCTGTCTTTACTCTTCCAATCGTGATTCACACCGTCTGTCAGACTATTCTTAGGATGGCAGCGTAGACATAATCCTGCAAACTGGGTGTCTGACTCTTGAATACCTGTTAGAGTGTCATCCCACATATCTGAACCAAATGTGTTCTGATCTATATAGAATTTTACACCCTCTTGGCTTCTGTCAGTACGCCCAGTACCCGCAACGTTATTCATAGGTGGGCTGTCTTCCATATAAGGAGATGTAAGCCATGTGCCTTTAAGTAGCGGTACGCCATACTGCATGCTAGCGCCGAGCGCAGGGCTTACACCGTGTGGATCATGACAGGGTGTACAGAGACCATTTATAGCTTTATCAGGATTAGGGGGACTCAATAAGGCAGAGGATGCCCCGAGATGTCCTCCCTGATGAGGTTTTAATGATTTATAGCCAAATCTCTGATGGGAACCAAAAGTACCAGGGCCGAAATATGGCGTATCCCAGTATCCCATAATCGCCTGCGTAGTTTCAAAGGTACTTTGGTAGCCCCATGGCTTAGATGTACCTCCATCTGATGTAAGATGACAGTCAAAGCAGAGTCCAGCACCAGCACTGTAGGCACTCTTATCTTCAGTTGAGCCTCCTATCTGCGGTTTGTATGTCATCGAGTAGCCACCCTGACCTGCTACCGTATCTTTCAGTATCCCACCGTTTGTTGTTTCACTTGTATAACTCGTGGTGACCCCTGAGATATTTGAACCGTGAGAATTATGACAGTCAAAACATGCTATATTCTCTGTGCCATTTCTTGTATTAAGCCATGCCTCGTTTAAATCCCAACCGCCCTGATTATTGGTTGCATTACCATGGGCAGAGTATGCCTTTGCCTGCGTATTCTTAGGAGTCACATTTCTCCCACCAAAAGCCTCATCCCAAGACCCGTTATTAGCTTTAACCAAATCAAAATAAATACTCCCTGTTACGGGCTGAATATACATAAAACCAAAGGTCCATTCTTGAATTCCGTTGTAGTGCTCTATTGATAGAGGACCGCTGTTCTCAGCTATTTTTATTACTCCGTCAAACACCTGCCATCCCCAGGTATTATTAACATTGTCGTATATAACCTCGATTCTATACCAGGTATTTTCAGAAATGTTCGCATAATAATTTGTAAAGGTTAAACTACTCGTATAAAGTCGAAGATTAAACCGCAATTGACCTGAAATCTTGGACAATCCTAAAGTGAAAACTTCCCACCATTCACTGTTTCGAAGAACACCTATTTGTTTATAGTTGACATCACCTAATCCTTCAACATATAAATAAAAACTGGTAAAGGTCTTAGGTTGTTCTGATCCTAAATCCCGCGTGGCATATGCCATGTTACCCGTTGATTTTAGACACTGAGAACCTGCGCCAACTGGGGGAGTACCTGGAATGGGAGAGTCTGGATCGGTGCCACCTCCAGTCCAGGTTTCTTCATAACCAGTACCCTCAAATGATTCATCAATGAAAATGCGTCTGTATTTACCCCATGTGGTAGTGCCTGTTTGTGAATATCTTGCATCAATACTCGTCCTCATCACGTCCCATGCATACTGGTTAGGTGTCTTCCCATCTTCAAACGGTATAGTTGAATTGTTTTGTGAGCTGTGACAACTGAGGCAGTGAGTGTTAATCCTCGCGAGTTGAACTCGCCGGTTAAAAGCATCATTCGCCGTATACTGCTTGGCAGTAACGTCCAGAGTATATGTCGTAGGCCTCCTTTGGGTTAATTCACCCGTAATCAGATATATAACCAAATCCACTGCAGAGCCAGATGCCTTTGAGCCTCCATGATATGTACCATTAATAGTTCCATCATCATTTGCCTCCCAGTGGCATTGATAACAATGAGCACCTGTTACCTCAACTCCTTGTATATGGTGCGAATTTGCATTATTGAACTGTGGAGTTATAGCAGCCCTATCATTGATTGATATTGAATGGCAGTATAGACATGCAGAATTTCCCCATTCAGCCTCTGTATTGCTATGGCATGATATATTGCTGCATGAATCATCCTCCGGAATGAAGCTTATGCCACTTCCCGGTTCAATATGAACATCTCCATCTACATGCACTGATCCATAACCATTATGGCAACTTGAACATACCAGTTGTGCAGATCCGGCATGCATTGAA
>Ga0214474_1000431_pt1 | contig 20996 bp, 20 predicted proteins | sample RVTome_2_FD_187335 | JGI IMG/M metagenome (GOLD analysis project Ga0214474, IMG submission 187335) | Soil microbial communities from uranium-contaminated site in the Upper Colorado River Basin, Wyoming, United States - RVT95D214 HiSeq ...
AGAAAATGAGGTTATCGAACATGCTGAAGAGATCAAAGATATTGTTGTGCACCTTGGAGATTTTTCACCTACATTCTTTGAGGTGGTAACTGCAATGGCGCTCCTTTATTTCAAAAGAAAAAAGGTAGATATAGCAGTAATAGAGGTGGGCATGGGTGGAAGACTCGATGCTACAAACATAATTACACCTGAGATATCTATAATCACAAACATAAGCTACGACCACAAGGAATTTCTTGGAGATACACTTAAAGAAATAGCTCATGAGAAGGCGGGCATTATAAAAAAGGGTGTACCTGTTGTAGCCTCATATCAAGAGTCTGAAGCAATGAAGGTTATCGAGCAAAAGGCAATAGAAAAGAATTCTGAATTATATATCTATGGTAGAGATTTTTCTTCAGTACTTAAAAGGAACGATAGTTCAGGAATATGCTTTGATTATTCAAGTGGTGACTCGTTTACGATTAACGATTTAGTCCTACCGCTTGCAGGTGAGCACCAGATGCAAAACGCCTCTGTTGCCATAAAGGCAGTTGAACTGCTTTCTAAAAAATTAACTTCTGATTTCTCATTTCCTGCTTCTAACAAAAATTTGCATTCGTATTCATCACCCTCCCCAACCCCTCCCATCAAGGGAGGGGAGGAAGTAGTTATGCCTCGCGTCGAGGTAGGGGCTATTTATAAACCCTCTCCCCTTGTGGGAGAGGGCGAGGGTGATCATAGATTTTCAAATATAACTCCGCATCACTTTATCAGAAAAGGTTTTGAGGATGTCAGGTGGCCCGGAAGGCTTGAGATTATTAAAGAAGATCCGCCTATGCTTATAGACGGTGCACATAACCCGGCCGCAGCCGTGGCCCTTTCTGAGGCATTAAAAAAAAATTTTCCCGGAAAAAATAAAAGAATTATACTTGTGCTCGGCATCATGGGTGATAAAGATGTACGGGGAATAATGGAGCCATTATTGCCTCTCGCATCTGAAATTATACTTACTGCTCCAGCATACAACAGGTCAGCTTCTCCTGAAAAACTTGCAGGCATTGCAGCATCGTTAGGATTCTTTGATGTGCGTATTGCACCTACTATGAAAGATGCTGTTGAAATGGCAACAGAAATAGGATTAAATGATAAGAGGCAAGGATTAGGGAACTTACCACATAACCCTTCCCCCGCGCCACTTATTTTAATTACTGGTTCATTTTACACAATAGGTGAAGCTAAGGAAGTGCTTGGACAGAAGGGTGTACTTGCAAGGCTGAGAGAATGAGTGAAACAGTGATCCGTGAACAATCGTCAGTGAATAGTAAAAAAAATAAAAAGATTATCTTTATCATTATGCTATTCACTATTCACTATTCACTATTCACTATTTGTTGTTTCGCGGAAGAACAGACAATCATAACCTCCGACATCCTCGAGTATAGCAAGGATACATCCACATATGTTGCAAAAGGGAATGTGAAGGTTCAGAAAGCTGATAAAGTCATCGAAGCAAATGAGATGATATATAATGAGCAGACATCTGATGCCGTCGCGATCGGGGATGTAAGATATAATGACACTGACACATCATTCACAGCAAGCAGGGCAGAGTTAAATCTTGAAACAGAAACGGGCATAATTTACGATGCAGAAATCCTTTTCAAAAAAGATAATTACCATATCTCAGGGAAAGTAATTGAAAAAAGGGGTGAGGGATATTATTTTAGCCTTGAGGCAATATTTACAACCTGTGACGGCCCGGTGCCTGCATGGTGTTTTAAGGGTGAGAATATTGATGTTGTGGCAGGAGATGAGTTAAAGGCAAAGAATGTATCTTTCCGCATAAAGGATGTCCCTGTTCTCTATACCCCTTATTTCCGGGCGCCGATTCTTACTGAAAGAAAGACTGGATTTTTAACGCCGGTTATAGGTTATAGCAATACAAGGGGAGCGCACTTAAATATACCTTTCTTCTGGGCTATATCAGAAAACCGGGATGCAACTTTTACCCTGGATATATATACAAAGAGAGGCGTTGGAGAAGGTCTGGAATACAGATATATAGAGCCCGGGGATATAAAAGGCAAGTGGTGGGTCTATCATATCAGAGATACGGAGCTCAATAAGAATTTCTATGAAGTCAGGGCCTTGCACGAACAGAGGTCTGCAGATGGAGTCGGTGGTTTTCTGAATCTGAACTTTGTAAACGAAAAAGATTTTTATAGAGAATTCAGCCCTCATCTCGAGATACGCACAAGCCGCTTTCTTGAGTCAACAGGAGAGATATCGCTTCCTTTTGCGAACTCCCGTGTTTACCTCTTATCGCAGTACTGGATTGACCTGAGGGATGAAACCAAACTTGTTCCTCAGAGGCTGCCTGAAGCAGGATATGTTTTAAACCCAACAAAGGTCGGCTATTTCTGGCTTTCTGCAAATGCAACACTCTCCAATTTCTGGAGGGATGAAGGTGTAAATGGTCAGAGACTTGATATCTATCCAAGGGTGCTGCATAAGTTCGGGAGTGATGTTGTGGTTTCACAGACACTTGGGTTACGGGAGACGGCCTATTCTTTGCACAGGAGTGATGATAGTTCCTCTCACAGAGAAGCCATCGAGTACAATATCACAGCACATACAAGGCTAAAGAAAAATTATGATTCATTCACGCATATATTAGAACCTTCCATAGGATATACGCTTATTACAGATTCTGAGGATCTGCCCCTCTTCGATTCAACAGAGCTTTTTAAAAAAACATCCACGGTAGAGCTTTCCTTACTTAACAGGTTTATAAATAATGGTGGGGAGTTTATGGTTCTCAGGGCTTCACAGGGCTTTGATTCATATAAAGGAGACAGGGCATTCCTGCCGTTCAGGCTTGAGGTGGGGATAAAAAGACCTGTCTCGCTGCGCTTTGATGCAAGCTATGATGTAAATACAGGTAAACTTGAGAGTATAAATTCTGACCTGTGGATGAAGATCTCTGAGACTACAATCTCTGCCGGACAGAGATATAACAGACAGGATGACACACATTTCTATACTGCGAGCGTAGGGCTTTATCCTTTTAAACCGTTGTATACGGAAGGAAGACTCTGGTATGATGCCAGGGAAAAGAAGGCAAAAGAAATCGCCATGAATATAAAATATACAAGTCAGTGCTGGGGTGTAAATATGCAATTTATTAAAAGGCCGGGTGACTTTATTGCAGCATTATTGTTTGAGTTAAAAGGGATTTCTAAAGGCCTTAAGATTTAAGCCTTGCAATCTCGCTCTCTATTCTTGCTATTATATCTTCTACAGAAGTTTTATCAGTGTCTGTTGTAATCTCCGGATTCATTGGTTCTTCATAAGGCACAATCATGCCAGGCACAGGCCAGCCGGCAGCCCCTTTTTTGTAAATATCCTTTGGTGCCTCATGAGCCTCTATCCTCTTCTTCTCTCTTTGGATGCACAATTCGATAGGGCATCTGAGATATACCTCTATATATCCGGATATAAGTTGTCTTGCGAGTTCACGCCACCTCCTGAGGTTTCCTGTAGCGTCAATGATTATATTATGTCCGAGTTCTGTTAGCGTTTTTGCAAGATAGACGAGTGATCTATAAACCATTTCTCTTTCAGGGTCGGAATAAGTTGGCTCAGGTGTGACGATCTTCCTCATCTCATCCATTCTCAGGATTATGAATTCAGGATGCGCTTTTTTTAGTGCGTCGGCAACCGTGCTTTTCCCGCTCCCCGGAAGCCCTGTTATCCATATTGCAATACCGGACATATTTCCAACTCCACCACTTCCCTTTTTCCCCTTCTGGTATATATAATTAATATCATGCTTATCGGCTATAATACTAATATAACTTATAAGGATAAGATATACCATATCCAGACAGAGGATAGCGGACTAAAGAACCCTGTAATTGTAACACTTCTTTATTCAAAGGGTGCGATCCTTGCATCCAAAAAGACCAGTTATGAACACATTTTAGATGACCCTGATTTTAAAGAAAAGGTCAGGAGACTGATGAAAGCTCAGCACAAGATTATGATAAAAGAGCTTTTGGCTGGGAAATATACAGGGGAGTATACGGCAGAAGAAGTTTCAGAGGAAACTGTCGAACAACCCGGGGAAGAGACAAAAACTAAAAATCAGATAACAAAAAGCCTTGACGATATATTGCTAAATTATATAATCAAAAGGAAATAAAAGAGATGGAGTTAGCCAATACCACAAGGGATATAAACTTTCTGAAAGAGAAGGCAAGGATACTAAGGATAGAAATCCTCAAGATGCTTACTGAAGCAGGCTCTGGCCATACAGGTGGTTCACTGTCAGCAGCCGATATTGTTACAGCACTATATTTCTACAAAATGAGGCATAAACCCAGGGACCCGAAATGGAGAGAAAGGGACAGGTTTATCCTTTCAAAAGGCCATGCAGCACCTCTGCTATATTCAGCCCTTGCACTTTCAGGATACTTTGATAAGCCATTACTTAAGACATTACGCAAACTTGGAAGCCCCCTTCAAGGACATCCATGCTCAAAGACGCTTCCAGGGGTAGAGATATCAACTGGTTCTTTAGGACAGGGCCTGTCTATTGCGAATGGGATTGCTATGGGGCTTAAGCTGGATGTGTTGAGTTCACGTGTCTATTGTCTTTTAGGAGATGGTGAGACTCAGGAAGGACAGGTCTGGGAGGCTGCCATGACTGCTGCACATTACAGGCTTGATAACTTATGTGCAATTATTGATAATAACGGCCTTCAGATAGATGGACATTGCTGTGATGTTATGTCCATTGAGCCGATTGTAAATAAATGGGAGGCATTTGGATGGTATGTTATTGACATTAACGGGCATGATATGGAAGCTATAGTAAATGCCTTTGATGAGGCAGAAACAGTAAAAATGAAGCCTGTAATGATAGTTGCACGGACAGTGAAGGGTAAAGGCGTTTCCTTTTTTGAAGGGAAGGTTGAGTATCACGGAATAGCACCTACACCCGAAGAACTCGAAAGGGCATTAAAGGAACTTGGGGGCGATGGTAAATGACTCATAGTAATAAAGGGAAGTCATATAGCAAGACAAAGAAAAATGTAAGTAATCCCCCCTCACCCCCCTTTAGTAAAGGGGAGAAGGGGAGTTTTGTGGCAACAAGAGATGCTTACGGAGAGGCACTCCTTGAACTCGGCAAGAAAAGGGCTGACGTTGTTGTTCTTGACGCAGACCTTTCAGGTTCTACAAAAACAGGGAAGTTCGCAAAGGCATTTCCTGAGAGATTCTATAACTTAGGTGTTTCAGAACAGGATTTGATTGGCACAGCAAGCGGCCTTTCCCTTACAGGCAAGCTGCCTTTTGCCTCAACATTTGCAGTTTTTGAGACAGGGAGGGCATGGGAGCAGATAAGGCAGACTGTCTGCTACTCAAACCTTAATGTGAAACTTGTGGCAACACACAGTGGCATTACTGTCGGCGAAGATGGTGCATCGCATCAGGCAACAGAGGATGTTGCACTTATGAGAGTTCTTCCAAATATGATAGTCATAGTGCCTTCAGATGGTAATGAGACAAAACAAGTTCTTAATGTCATATCAGATTATAAGGGTCCTGTTTATGTTAGACTCGGCAGGGCTAAGGTTCCAGCTGTGATGCCTGATGATTATGAATTTAAAATAGGGAAAGCCTATGTCTTCAATATAGGCAGGGATGCTAATATAGTGGCGATGGGGATTATGGTATCAATGGCGCTTGAAGCTGCAAGAGTCCTTAAACATGATGGAATAGATACCGGTGTTATAAATATGTCTACTGTAAAACCACTCGACACAAAGACCTTACTTAAGGCTTCAAAGGCATGTAAACTCATTATTACCGCTGAAGAACACTCGATTATAGGTGGTCTGGGGAGCGCTGTAAGTGAATTTCTTTCTGAAAAATTCCCTGTTAAAATTCGCAGGATAGGACTAGTGGATGCCTTTGGATGTTCCGGCCCACCTGAGGAATTATTAAAATTTTATGGCCTTACCCCTGGGAATATCGTAAAGACGATTAAAGAGGCACTAACATAAATTCAAAGTTTAAAATTTTTTGAGATGATACACTTCCACGACGTATCAAAATACTATGATAATCAAACAGCTTTAAGGAAAATAACCTTTTCCATTGAAAAAGGGGAGATGGTATTTATAACCGGGCTGAGTGGTTCGGGGAAGACAACACTTCTGAAATTAACATACCTTGCAGAAAAACCCGACGAGGGTAATATTTCTGTAGCAGGAATGGAAATAAACAAGCTGAAAGAATCAAGCATACCATTATTAAGACGACATATCGGCGTGGTATTCCAGGATTTCAGGCTCCTTGATAGCAGGGATGTGTTTGAGAATGTTGCCCTTGCCCTGAGGATAAGGGGAGTAAACGACAAAGAGTTGAAGGCTCGTGTATTTGACTCGCTTAAGATAGTAAACCTGAGACATAGGTCAGACAGTTACCCTCATGCCCTGTCAGGAGGAGAGCAGCAAAGGGTTGCTATTGCAAGAGCCATAGTGTCTGACCCAACAATTATCCTTGCTGATGAGCCAACCGGCAATGTTGACCCTGATACTTCAGCAGGTATAATAAGGACATTTAAGGATATCAATGCAAGAGGCGCAACAATCCTGATTGCTACACACGACAGGGCACTTTTCAAAAACACAGGCAGAAGGGTACTGAAACTTGATAGCGGTAATCTTACCGGAGAGGAGCTTGGGTAAATGGCTTTTTCATATGCATTCAAGCTTGCAGCCCGCAGCATATTACATGAGAAGTGGATAAATCTACTTTCTATCCTGACAATAGCATCAGGTCTTCTTTTTACAGCCATTACTGTCCTATCTGTATACAATGTTGATATAGCGACAAAAAAGCTCCCTGAGAAGTTTTCCGTGATGCTTTACTTGAAGGATAATCTCTCAGGGGAAGAATTAGAAAATATAATAAATACTGCCAGGAAAGACGATGCTGTAAAAACAGTGAAATATATCCCGAGAGATGAGGCGATGAAGGAACTTAAAACCACGTTAAAGGATACAAAATATGTGCTCGATGGCCTTGGGGAAAATCCCCTTCCTGATTCGATAGAGGTGAAACTTAAGTATGAGGCAGTAGGCCCTGAGATTGCAAAAAGGCTTACTGCAAAGTTAAGGGAGATAAAGGGAATAGATGAGATAGAATATGGCGAAAAATTCTTATCCTCTATATATTCCATAAAAGTCGGGATGAATACTATAGGTATAGTATTTGTCATTATAATGTCTGCTGGGATGATATTTGTATGTTACAGCACTGTTAAGATACTTTTTTACAGAAAGAATGACGAAATAGAGACCTACAAACTTTTAGGAGCTACAGGAAGATTTATAAGGGCACCGTTTATCATAGAAGGCGCTGTTATAGGCTTTAGCGGCGGACTTTTGAGTCTCATTGGTATTTTATCATTATATTACACAGTCATTTTCAGGCTCAGCTATACAATCCCTCTCTTTAAAGCGGTCGTCTTTCCGGTTAATATATCCCTTTTTCTTCCTCTGGTAGGACTTTTCCTCGGTATGGCAGGTGCCGTTATAGCTATCGGGAGGATCAGATATTGATTTCGGATTTCGGATTTCGGATTTCGGATTTTAGATTATCTATATTTTGTATTCTGTGCTTTGTATTCTGTGTTCTGTTCACTGTTCACTGTTCACTCTTCACTGATTACGGTTATGCTGCCACACCACAAGAAGAATATAAAAGGATACAGAGAGAGATAGATTCACATAAGGGAAAACTTGAAGATGTAAAAAAGCGTGAATCGTCGGTCCTCAATGATATCGAGAAGACCAACAGGCATCTCAATATAGTAGAGGCTGAACTCAGAAAATACAGGAAGAAACTTATGAATACAGAATCGAATATATCAGAGGTAGAGGCTGATATTTCTCTGAATAAAAGCAGTATCGAGAGACGCAGAGAGTGGATAAAGAGAAAACTCAGGGCTGTGCAGAAATATGGACGTACCACAGACATAGTTATGTTATTTTTAAGCGCTGATGACATCTCTCAGCTGATGAGAAGCGGGAAATCCCTGCAATATATTGCTGCTTACGAACATAGGGTACTGAATACCTATAAAGAGAACCTTGAAGGCCTTCAAGATAAAAATAGGCAGCTCATGATGCTCAAGACAGAACTCATAAAGAATAAAGAGAAGATCAGGGCCAAGGAGGCCTCCCTCGCTGAGAAGAAAAAAGAGAAAGAGATTCTGCTTGCATCTGTAAAAAAAGAAGAATCCTCCTATACAAAGATGCTAAAGGAATTAAAAGACGCCTCAAAAAGGCTGTTAGAGGTTATTAGAGAGACTGAAAAGGCAGATACGTTCTCAGCAGAGGGTCTTTCAAAACTTAAGGGAAAACTTCCCTGGCCTGTTGAGGGAAAGGTGGCAATCCCGTACGGTACTCAAAAAGATCCTCAGTTTAATACTCCTATTTTCAGAAGCGGCGCATACATACGGGCAGGTGCTGATACCCTTGCAAAGGCCGTATATAACGGCAAGGTTGTTTTTGCAGAATGGTTCAAGGGGTACGGTCAGCTCGTGATTATAAACCACGGTGATGGATACCATACGTTATACGGGAGTCTTTCTGAGATTTTTACAAAAGTTGGAGATATAATAAAAGTAAAGCAGATAGTTGGACGTGTGGGAAATTCGGGTATCCTTAATGCGCCTGGTCTTTATTTTGAACTTCGGTATAAAGGCAAGCCCCTTGATCCGTTACAATGGCTGAAAAAGAGATAAATTTTGGAGGATAAAAAAGATGAATAAGAAGATGACTAAGAAAAGGATAATCCTGACGATAATTCTTATATTTACTGTCGCCTCAGCAGGTATTCTTATCGGGAGATGGACCATAAGCAGTGTGGGTGCAGAAGTGGAGGGATATGAAGAACTAAAGGTCTTTACAGAGGCCATGTCCCTTATCAGGAAGAACTATGTAGAAGATGTAAAACCAAAGGAGATGATATATAGTGCGATTAAAGGGATGCTTGGCTCCCTCGACCCTCATTCTGGTTTTATGACGCCCGAGATGTACAAAGAAATGCAGGTGGACACAAAAGGAGAGTTCGGTGGTCTTGGTATTCAGATAGGGATAAAAGAAGGGTTTTTGACAGTAATAGCCCCTATAGAGGATACCCCTGCTTACAAGGCCGGCATAAAGGCAGGTGATAAGATAATAAAGATAAACAATGAATTTACGAAAGACATGGGTCTTCATGATGCTGTCAGTAAAATGAGAGGAGTTCCATCAACGTCTGTCAAATTAACTATACTCAGGGAGGGATGGAAAGAGACAAAGGAATTTACTATAGTACGGGAGGTAATAAAGATAAAGAGTGTTAAGTCAAAACTCCTCGAAGATGGTATAGGTTATATAAAGATAACCCAGTTTCAGGAGCAGACAGCAGATGACCTTTCTAATGCAATGGAGAAGCTGACGCAGGAAAAGATGAATTCGCTTATACTTGACCTCAGGAACAATCCTGGAGGGCTTCTTAACAGCGCAGTGGATGTCTCAGGCCAGTTCTTACCAACAGGGAAATTAGTGGTGTATATAAAAGACAAAAAGGGTGAAAGGCAGGAGTATCACAGCGGCAAGAACAAGTCAAATTTCACTATGCCGATGGTCGTCCTTGTTAATCAGGGCAGTGCAAGTGCTTCAGAAATCGTTGCCGGTGCATTAAAGGACTGGAATAGAGCTGTTATCATCGGTACTCAGACCTTTGGTAAGGGGTCTGTACAATCAGTGGTTCCGCTCGGTGATGGTTCAGCCATGAGGCTTACAACAGCAAGATATTACACACCAAAGGAGATATCTATACAGTCAACCGGGATTACGCCTGATATAGTGATAAAACCTGAAGTAAAAGAAGGAGAGAAAGGACGTCCTGCAATAAGAGAGAAAGATCTCGAGAGACATCTAAAGAATGGAGAGATAGAGATAGAAGAAAAACCAAAAGAGCCTGATGAGATGATACCCGTAGAGTTGGATGAGAAAGAAGATACCCAGCTCCAAAGGGCTGTAGACCTTCTAAAGACGTGGAAGGTGTTTAAAGAGCTGCCAAAGGCATCGTAAATAATGTCCAGAATTATATTTGATATAGAAACAGTTGGAAAAGATTTTGAATCTCTTGACAAGGCAACACAGGAATACCTCCTGAAATATGCAGAGACAGAAGATGAAAAAGAAGGGATAAAAGACCGCCTCTCTTTTTACCCCCTGACAGCCGAGATTGTTACAATAGGGTTACTTAATCCCGATACTCAGAAGGGCATTGTATTTTTTCAGAACACAGGTGATCCGCTACTTCCATTCGAAGAAGATAACGTGCGATATGAAACAGGGACAGAGAAGGAGATACTTAAGAAATTCTGGGACGTCATTAAGGGCCATGACAAATTTATAACCTTTAATGGCAGGGGTTTTGACTGTCCTTTTATTTTAATACGTTCTGCTGTCCATAAAATAAAGCCAAAAAAAGATTTGATGCCGAATAGATATAATGATACGCATATAGACCTGCTCGATCAGCTCACATTTTATGGCGCCTCGCGCAGGAGGTTTAGTCTTGATATGTGGTGCAGGACATTCGGTATAAAAAGCCCTAAAGAAGACGGCATAACAGGGTATGAGGTTAAAGATATTTTCAAGGCCGGCCGATATCTCGATATTGCGAAATACTGCGTAGGAGATCTTAAAGCAACTGCGGAATTACTTTCAATATGGGAAAACTTTATAAACTTCTCTAACAGGTAAAAGGACTGACTGTGAGACAGGTTGTTTACCTATACATGATTTCTCAGCATGAGTTCAAGAGGATGCGGGTTCAAATAATATTGTTTCTTCAAATACGTTTCATCGAATTTCCGGACATAATGCCTGATAAGGGTAATCGGGACGATTAGAGGAATCAGTCCTTTGTGGTAATTATCTATGACTTCAAGTAATTCCTGCTTTTCGTCTGATAAGAGATGTTTTTTAAAGTGACCCGTTATATGCATTAAAACATTTGTGTTCTTCTTAACTGTTGCAATAAGCTGAAGGCCGTGCATCAATATCCTGATATATTCCGAGTGAAGTTCTTCTCTTTTATATTTTTTGGCATTGGCCACCAAACGTCCAAGGGCACTGAAATGTTTTGGACTGTGGGAGAGGATCAAAAGTTTGTGTTCGGTATGAAAGGCTGCTAAATCCTGAATAGTTCTACCTTTCTTTATGAATTCCTGCCACCGCTTGTAAACAAAGACTCTCTCTGAAAAGTTCTCTCTTAATTGTGTATCGTGGAGCCTGCCATTATCTATAACGGGGATGAAATGAAAATACCTGATGAATGCTCCTCCAAATATACCAACACCTTTGCATCTCGGTATTCCTGAGGTGGTATAGATTTTCACTCCACCTATGCCTGAACTGGGTGATCTGCTTTTGAATATGAAACCGCAGAGTTTCTCTTGTCCCAGATCTTTTAATCTCTTTTTTGCCCATTTTAAAATGCCCTCAGTATGGTCAATCCCAGTATGAATAGTTATAAGACGCGGAGAATCAGGATTACCTTCTAAACGCATCGCCTCCCTCGGAACAGGAAGACCGTATTCTACTTCGGGACATACAGATACCCATTCGAAATACTGCCCGAGAGTTTCTGTTATGTAGCGATCCAGCTTGTGTCCTCCATCATAACGGACCCTTTCGCCGAGAAGACAGCTACTTATTCCGACTTTAACCCTTTCCAATTTTTTTATTATTTTATTAATTGTGCTTTACTCTCACCGACCGGTGGATTGTTCCTGCTTTTGTCAGCAACCAGGCTCGCCTAAATGTCCACAGCAAGTTTTCCATGTCAATATTTTGATAGCATTATTACGAACGAGTAACAATATCTTTTTCCCAAATGGTATCGGGGCAGTTAGATTAGTGAAAAATTCTTCTATGCTGGGCCTTTGTTTTTTGCACATAAGATCCCTTTACTTCTTTTTGTTCTCCACGATTAAAGGTATCAAAATATATCGTTTAAATCAAGAAAGTAAGGTTACCTGAAATAATCATTAATCTTTTCAAGTTTAAACCTGTTGTCATCAAGAACATTGTTAACAAATCTGAAGATAAGCTTTCTTTGTTCTGAGGTAATCTCAGGATAAAAAACAGGGTTTGCAACGACTGCTCCTCTGAAGGCAAAAAAAGGTGCAACAACTTCGTTTATCTCTGTATCTCCGGATGCTTTTATATATTCATCAAAAAATAGATTCAATCCTTCTAAATATGCTCCCCTGACATCACCGTGATTCTTAATTGAAAAAAATATGTAATTTATTGTAAGCGCTGTTACATCATCTGCAGGTTCTCCCCACGGGCCCCTGCTTCTGTCGAGTAGGATGAAATCAATTTGAATTCCAAGTTCAGAGGTTTCAACCCCTCCCTTACCCTCCCGCCTCGAGGGGGAGGGATGGGTGGGGGGGCTGACTTCTGACTTTTGACTTCTGACTTCTCTAAACCAGATATTACCCGGATGAAAATCTCCATGTATCTCTGATAGTCTTTTGTATCTGGGTTTTAATTTATAAATCCAGTCGACTGATTTTTTGATTATCGCTGTAATTTCATCATAGCTCAAGGTTCCATCAGGGTATGTATCAAAAACCCCCATCAGACATTCGCCATGTCCCACAGTATCTCTCAATTTTCTCCAGTAAAGTGTTTTTGAATCTTTCTTTATAGAATGAATTTCTGCAAGGTATGATGTCATTGCCTTTATCTTTTCGATATCGGAAATTTCGAGCCTGTCTTTATGAACGAATTCAGAAAGGTCATTAAAATAATGTCTACCCACACCTCTTTCCATCAAAAGATAATATTCTTTTCCGCCGCCAATGGATTTTATCGAACCGTCCTCCATCTCAGACAGTACATCAACAGCCTTAACATGCCTGGGCAGGTTTTTGTACTCATCAAGGTCAAGAAGGAATACAGACGCCCTGTCCGAGGGATAGTCATGCCCCAAACCTTCGGAAAGGAGACTCTTTACAACATATGATCTAATACCAGCAGGCGTTTTCATTTCTATAAGGAAGCCTGAGCCCTGAACACCTGAGCCGAGCTTTCTGATATCCACTTGAATAATATCCCTGAATTTTTTCTTAAGGTAGGCTTTTAATGCTTCTTCATTGATCATGGCACAGGGTCTTAGTTTTTCCTGTCATTCCAGCTTGTCTGGAATAACACTTAACTCACCAGTTGCATTAAATGATCGAGACGGGTAGATGTGATGAAAAACGCCAGCCAGCGACACCTTATAGCCCATCAGCTTTGCCAGCCAGCCTCTTTCTAAAAAGCACTTACTGTGAGATTTGCAGTCAAGTGTATCATAATAAAATTCTGTCGCTTTGCTGGGTTTTTTCATCATGTCTACCCTGTCTTTTTTGCAATGGCTAGGTTAATTGAAATTTATAATAAATATATTTACAAGTCTCCGAAATTGCTCCTGTATCTTTCAACAAATTCTTCGTGTGTAAACCGATGTTCCTGAGTCCCGTATTTCTCTAATGCATAGGCAGCCGCAACAGTTCCCATCTTTGCGGCAGTTTCAATATCCCTGCCTATAACAATTCCCTTCAGCAGCCCTGCCCTGAAAGCATCACCTGCGCCTGTAGGGTCAACGACATCATGAACTTTTGCTGCCGGGATACTCACATCAAAATCAGAATTGCTTATAAGAGAACCTTTTTCTCCAAGGGTTGTTATAATAATCTTTGTCAGACCTTTCAGTCTTTTTTTGTCCATACCCGTTATCTTCATTATCATCTCAAGTTCATAATCATTGGAAATTAGCAACATCGAACCATCAATCCACTCTATAAGAGTTTTCCCTTCCCATTGCGTGAGAGACTGTCCCGGGTCGCAGATATAATTTATGCCTTTATCCTTGCATGTCTTTGCATATTCAATCATATCCTGAAGGTTTCCCGGGCCAATCAGTCCAATTGAGTTTTCAGAGTCTGAATTTTTGAACTTATATCCGGACGGATATTTCATTGAACCAGGATTAAATCCTGTTATTTGGTTGTCAGCTTTGTCGGTTATTATATATGCTCCGGCAGTAAATTCTTCATTAATTATTTTGATCCCATCTGTAGGAATATTGTTTTTTCCCAGCCAATCAAAATAGATTTGGTAGTCTTTACCTATAGTTGCAATTATAACCGCCCTCTCATTAAGGAGGCTGAGAGAATAAGCTATGTTTCCGGCAGTACCGCCAAATTTTTCTACCATCCCGTTAACAGTAAAACATACATTCAGGATGTGTATCTTATCCGGCAGAATGTGGTCTGATAATTTTCCTGGAAAGTCCATGATCCTGTCGTATGCCATTGAACCTGAAATATAAATGTTCACAACGTCTCCATATATTTTTTGATAATCATCTCTCCATGAATTTTTCTAAAGTACGCTTCAAGGGTCTTCTGCATTTTTCTATTGCAATGCCCTGAGTTCACCTTCAAAGGAGGCTTTTCGCTGTATGAGGTCTGCTTTTTTCTGCTGGATACTGACCAACTCCTGCTGGAGCGGCTCTGTCTCCTTCTCTATTTGCCTTAACTGAATAACATTGTAATATTTTTTCCCTCTTTTTTCATTTATTGATGCTACTAACCTGGCCTCCTCTGTTTCTACAGCCCTAATCTCTGTGCTTACAGCGTCTAAATCAGCCATCAACGCATTCACTCTGGCACTTTTATCATCCACGGGCGCTTGAGACGGGACAACTGCATCTTCGGGTCTTTCTTGTTTCTCCTCTTTCTCCTGTTCTTTTGTCTGTAAGTCTTCTTCCAGTGTCTCAGTTCCTTCAATCTTCAGAATATCTTTTTCAGATACAGCCATTGATCCTCTGCTGAAATAAACAGTGACCTCACCCCCTTTTTTTTCGTATGAATGGACTCCCGATATTACAGAGCCGTTTTTGAGGTAGATCTTATAAGCTGCCTCAGAAGAAGCTGGAAGTAGCAGGATTAAAATAACTAAAAGTATTTGTATCATTTTGTCCTCCTCAATCCATTTAGAAGGTTTTCAGCAACTCTCTTATTAAAACCTTTAAGCCTGGCTATCTCATCAATGGTAGCATTTCTTATATATTCTATACTACCAAAAACCCTTAAAAGTTCAAGCCTTCGCTTCTTGCCTATGCCGGGAATTATTTCAAGGGGTGATTGCAAAAGCCCCTTCTCCCTTAACTTCCTGTGATATCCTATAGCAAACCTGTGCGCCTCATCCCTTATTTTCTTGAGCAGTAAAGATGACGGTCTCCCGTCTTCAAGGTTTATGGAGGTTTCAGATGTTGTCAGGTATGCCCTGTCAGGGTCTTTAGCAATAGCAATTAACATGGGCGGTTCTTCAAATGCTGCTATATTTTTATCCGTAACCTTTTTAGCTATTTCAAGCTGCCCTTTACCTCCATCAATGATAATGAGGTCGGGCAATTTGCCTTTAAGATTTCCAATGATTCTCTCGATTATCTCTTCCGTCATCGAATAATCATTAACCCCTTGAACTGTTTTAATCTTCAGCCTTCTATACATATCCTTCTCAAATTCACCACCCGACCAGTAAACGAAGGCACCTACAGATTCATTTCCTGAGATAGTCGAAACATCAAAAGCACCTATATCCTCGGGAGGTTTTTCAAACTTCAATCTTTCCTTTAAATCATTTAATAGCTCATGTAGTCCTGGTTCCTTTCTATTTCTGTATGCGTGGAATGCATTCTCCAATGCCATATTAATAAGCTCCTTTTTCTTCCCCCTCTTCGGAGACATTATTTTCACAGCAGCTCCTTTCCGCTGACCGAGCCAGTTTTCAAGCGATTTCAATTCTTCAGGCAATGCTGGTATTGTGATTTTAGATGGAGGTATAATCTCCTTTGAATAAAACTGTGTAATAAAGGTATGCATTAATTCTTTATCTGAAACATTTTCAATATTCCTGATGAAAAGATCTTTCGACCCGATCATAATCCCATTTCTTATAAAGAAGATCTCAAATGATACTACACTGCCTTCTCTATAAAAGCCGATTACATCTATGTCTCCGAGTTCAGGAGCAACGACTTTCTGTGATTCCAATGCCTTTTCGAGTGCCTTAATCCTGTCCCTTACTTTGGCAGCCTCCTCGAACATCATTTCCTCTGAGAGTTTTATCATCTTTTTCTCGATCCCATCGATCAGCTCTTTTTTCACACCGTTTAAAAAGAGCCTTATTTCCTCAATGAGTTTCAGATATTCTTCCCTGTTTATAAGTCCTGCACAGGGTGCAAGACATCTTCCCATCTGATGCTGGATGCAAGGCCGCATTGGTTTATCGAATGAATAACGGCAGTTCATTATCTGGAAGTTTCTCCTTATAAAGGAAAGGATTTCCCACATGGGGCCTGCCGGTACATAGGGACCAAAATATAATGCGCCATCCTTCTTAATCCTTCTTACGACCTCAAGCCTTGGCCACTCTTCATTAACAGTCAGTTTCAGATATGGATAGTTTTTATCATCCCTCAGGATTACATTAAACCTGGGTTTGTATTGTTTTATAAGATTTGACTCAAGCACGAAAGCCTCGAGTTCGTTGCCGGTGACTACATAAGTGAAGTCCCTTGTGTCTCTCATCATGGCTATTTTACGGACATCGAGTCCTGATGACTTCTGGAAGTAACTCCTCAGACGATTCCTGAGGTTTTTTGCCTTGCCCACGTAAAGCACCCGTTCCTTCGCATTTTTAAAGATATATACACCAGGTTTTGAGGGCGCAGAGGAGAGTTTTTCCAGCATGATTTAATTTTAACAGAGGGATATAAAACGGTCAAATACCCAAGTTCTAATAATATACTTCTAAGTATAATACTTTAAAGTATATTTATTATTATGGGGTGTTGATTCGGAGTTTATTAATAGACAAAAGATACAGAAATGAAAAGAATTCTTTTGCCTCTTCAGCAAAAAAGGATTTACAGAGGCAATGATAAAGATGGCAAAAAAGGAAGGGGTTGTACTTTTCAAGGAAGATATGCTTTTAAAGATATAACAAATGTTTAACCTTCGCCGTTATTTGGTAACATCCACCCACTTAACCACAGCATGGGAAGAGTTTACCCCGTACCACAGAACGCCCTGTAAGTGAGTGCAGGGATGGATGTTCTGAACTTCCCCAAAGGGCTGTACCCAAAAGCTACGGACGTAAGTACGTGTTACGGGGTTTACTTCTTATCGATTACTTTATCTAAGACGCACTCTAAATGATTTTCATAGGGTGCGAATAGCACCTACAAGGTGTGAGAAATGGATGATGAAGAGAAGTGACGATTATGAAAAGAAATGAACGCTTCGGCTGACCCGCACGGGGCTACCAGCATTGCAAAAAATGCACCACGTTTATCCCGTGTCGGGTCGAGCCGGTTGTTAGCTGCTAATTATTTCTTCCTGCTCGATAGCTTGCCCATTTTTGTAGAAAAGAGTTCCTTTAATCTCATCTTTTCCATAGACTACTTGGAGACCAAAAGAATACTTGTACTTGTCGTTCTCCATGAATGCTCGTATCTTTTTCCGGTCGTCATCTATCTCTGCAAGCTTTGCTCCATTCTTTTTGCACTCGACAATAAGAAAGTTCTTTTTTTGCTCACCAGATTTCCGATTATGAATAATTATGTCGGGCCTTACGACAAGTTCCTCACCATTGCACACTATTATTTTCTTCTTATTGATTCCCTCTCTGTTGAACTCTATATCGACGAAATATTTTTGATCAGCGCCACTAATGATTGGGAGAATTTGTTTTTCAAGATAAATCGCCAACTTATGGTTTATGCACACCTCGTGTAGCTTTCTCGAATCGTATCCAAATTCCTCCTCAATTTCACAATCGAAAAGGGAACCATCATCCCTCTTTAGTCTGGAAAACGCTCTTAACACTGCTTGCTTAATTTGATGCTTCATAATTGTCCTCAATTCTCAAACTAACATTATATTTTATGTCGCATACGTCTTTTTGTGTGATTTTAGGAAAAATTATAGATTTGGTCAACAGAAATCTCCAACCGGTAATGCTTAACGCATCAAAAAATAAGAAAATTAATTTTCAGTTGATTATTATATCGTATGCGATATAACTATTAACTTAATTATCCTTGAACACAGAAAACGATTTTCTTGTGGATTTACATCTGTAATATTGCATGAATCTGTACTTTTCCGAAGACAATAATTCAGGAAGCACATGACAACTCATATCTACTTTACCGATCCATTCACTTGTTTTAGCAGTAATTAACATCTAATCGGACGGTGACTGATAGCTCGAGTTTTTTTATTATAGATCAAGTGTCCCCTTGTTTTATCGTGCCGTAACTTCCTTTTTGGGCTGCAGCTTTATGACTATCTTAAAATTAAGAGCGTCGGCGATTTTCCCCAATGTCTCGACGGTCGCCTTGTTAAAACCTCCCCCTTCAAGTCTGGCTATCGCGCTCTGCTTTGTACCAATCCTTCGCGCTAATTCTTTCTGAGATATCCCGGCCTTTCCTCTCGCTATAATCATCTTTTCCATAAGATCGAATTCAGGTTGCAACTCTTCCCATGCCTTCCTGAATTTCGGATTTTTCATAAGCTCCGTCTTGTGTTCCTCTAAGGTTGTACCTCTTACATATTTCTTTTTCATCTATATCCTCCTTGGTCGTCTACTGTCTCTTTATAAAATCCTGCATTCTCTTTAATAAGGTTTATCTGTCAATACGACATTCCAGAAAAAAATATTATTTTGATGCTTTCAGCCTTACTACCTCCTGTCTTATCCGCTGTGTGTCAGGAGTATTTGGGGACAATCTGAGATATTCTTCAAATTCTTTAATCGCCTGTTTCTTATCTCCAATATCATTTGCAAGCACAACGCCGAGATTTCTATGGGCGTATAGATGGCCAGGATTTATTTTGATTGCCTTTCTGAATTCCTCTGCTGCCCTATCAGGTTTTCCAATATTCTTGTAGCATGTCCCCATGTCTACCATGACATCCGCATTCCTGGGATCAAGTTCAAGCGCCTTCTGATATGCATCTATTGCCTCCTGGAAACGGGAGGTGTCCATTAGTATGTTGCCGAGATTCATCCATGCATTGACATTCTTCGGGTCCTGTCTGACAGCCTCCTGAAGGAGTCCAATTTCATTCTGCGCCTGAATAGGTCCTGAAGATAAAGGTGTTTGAACCTTTGGCTCTTCTTTTTTCTGGCAATTAGCTAAGAATAAGAAAGCAGCTAAACATGCTACAAATAACTTTTTCATTAAATGCCTCCTGTTTAAGATGTTGTATTTATTTTAACAGATTTAAATTGTAGTAATAAGGCATGTTTATTCTGACTTAAACTGTGTAAAAACAAAAAAGTTGCCTTAAAGCCCTGATGTAACTACCTGTGTGGCAGCTCTTACGAGAGACCCTCCCTCTCAGCCTTGATTCAAAATTCTGCTCAAGGTTGCCAAGCAGTGGCTTTAAAACAACCTTCATAAAATTAGAAGCAATTATCATACCAGTATTTAAGGGTTTTATAATTGAATTAACATTTGTCCCAAAAATCTCCCCGCACCCCTCTTTGCCAAAGAGGGGACTAAATCCTCCCTTTGGTAAAGGGAGGTTAGGAGGGATTTTATAAATTAATGTTGTCATAATTATGAGACTGTTAATAAATTATTAGGGATAGGAAGTATAATAATCTCATTAATAGATATGTATATAGAAATTCAGGGTCAATTAGAAAAAATCAGTTATATCAATGAAGAAAATGGGTACACTATTGCCAAAATGAAGGTTAAAGGTCACAAGGAGCTTATAACAATCACAGGCAATCTACTCCCTGTAACTCCGGGGGAAATATTAAAGCTCAAAGGTATATGGTATAACCACCCCAAATATGGCGAGCAAATTAAAGTTACATCTTACGAATCTGTTATCCCTGCTACCGCTAAAGGCATAGAAAGGTATCTTGGTTCCGGTTTAATCAAAGGAATGGGTCCGATTATGGCAAAACGGATTGTCACTAAGTTTGGAGTCGAAACACTTGATGTTATCGAAAATTCGGTATCGAGACTCAAAGAAGTGGATGGCATCGGAGATAAACGCATCGAGATGATCCAAAATGCCTGGGCTGAACAGAAGGAAATAAAGGAAGTAATGCTTTTTCTTCAGGGTCACGGGGTAAGCCCATCTTACGCTACAAAAATTTTTAAACACTACGGTCAGAAATCTATCAAGGTGGTCAAAGAAAATCCCTATCAACTGGCGACAGATATTTTCGGCATCGGGTTCATTACTGCTGACAAGATTGCTGAAAATGTAGGTATAGCTAAAGATTCCCAGATAAGAGCAGAGGCCGGAATTCTTTATGTCCTTCAACAATTATCTAACGAAGGTCATGTCTATTATCCGTATGAACTCCTGGTAGAAGAATGCAAAAGGGTCTTAAATCTTGGAAGGGATATTATTGTAAATGCCTTTGGCAAGATTACCTTAGAAAAGAAAATAGTTATCGAGGATATTAATGAAGGAGAGATAAAGAAGAACAATAAAGCAGTTTATCTCACTGAACTTTACGTATCTGAAGTAGGAATTTCCAATGGCTTAAAAAAGTTACTTAATGCTAAAAAAATGTTGAGGCCTTTTGACATCGAAAAAGCATTGGAATGGGTTCAAAAAGAACTCGGCATTGTATTAGCAGAAAATCAAATGAGGGCTGTTAAAGAATCAATCAACCAGAAAGTAATGGTAATCACCGGAGGCCCCGGGACCGGGAAGACTACAATTATTAATTCCATCATAAAGATATATAAGAGGTTAGGACAAAGGGTTCTCCTTGCAGCACCAACTGGAAGGGCAGCAAAAAGGCTGGCAGAAGCAACAGGCCATGAAACAAAAACCA
>Ga0214474_1000432_pt1 | contig 20921 bp, 15 predicted proteins | sample RVTome_2_FD_187335 | JGI IMG/M metagenome (GOLD analysis project Ga0214474, IMG submission 187335) | Soil microbial communities from uranium-contaminated site in the Upper Colorado River Basin, Wyoming, United States - RVT95D214 HiSeq ...
GACGATGGCGGCCGACATTACCGCGCTTCCCTTCAAAAACAATGTCTTCGACGTTGTGATCTGCTCAGAGATTCTGGAACATGTACCTCATCAGGAGGCTGCCGTCCGTGAGGTGACCAGGGTCGTAAAGCCGGAAAAAGACGTGGTGGTAAGCGTTCCAAGATACTTGCCGGAACGCATCTGCTGGGCCCTTTCGCCCGACTACCACAACGCCAACAACGGGCATATCCGGATATACAAACAGAAAGAATTGATCGAATTGTTGGAAATGGCCGGTGTCAAGAAATGGGCTCTTCATTTTGCCCACAGTCTCCACACCCCGTACTGGTGGCTCAAGTGCCTGGTGGGACCGAAACGGAATGATTCTTCACTTGTGAACCTGTATCACCGTTTCTTGGTGTGGGGCATCATGAAACGGAGCAGGATGATGCGCTGGCTGGAGCATCTGCTGAATCCTCTTCTTGGGAAAAGCCTGGTGCTCTACTTGAGGAAAGGAAAACATGCCTAAGACGATCCCCTGTCAGAAAATTCAGTATGCGCCTGTTGATATCGCAGCGACAGCAGAATTCATTGCGAGGGTACAAAAAGGGGATGGGGAAATTCCCTGGTCTGATGGCGGCAAGACCGACCCGTGGGATCATATCGAAAGCGCCATGGGATTAACCGTAGGGGGCTATGTTGAGGAAGCCAGAAAGGCGTACCTATGGTCTGCCAGGACCCAGATGGATGACGGGAGCTGGTGGTCCTATTACCACCATGGCAACCCGGAAGAAGGGGCGTACAAGGATTCAAACCTGACGGCCTATATCGCTGTCGGGGTGCTGCATTACTATCTGGCGACAGGTGATGACGAGTTCGTGCGCATCATGTGGCCATCTGTGAGCAAAGCTATAGACTATGTGATAGACCTCCAGGCCAAAGAGGGTGAAATTCTCTGGGCCAAAAGAGTTGACGGCAGCATAGATGGAAAAGCCCTTCTGACCGGTTCAAGCTCCATCTATATGAGCCTCAGCTGCGCCCTCAGAATGGCTCGGTTCTTAGGCGAGCACAGACCCCGCTGGCAGGCGGCACGCATCAAGCTGAGAGACGCCATTCGGCACAAGCCTCACCTTTTTGACCAGACCAAATCCTGTTTTTCCATGGACTGGTATTACCCTATACTGAGCGGCGCCATGATGGATACGGACGCCCAAAGACGGATTGAAAGGGCATGGGATGACTTTGTCGTTCCCGAGTGGGGGGTGCGCTGCGTATCAGACCGGCCGTGGGCGACCATGGCCGAAACCGCGGAACTGACGATAGCGCTTGCAGCGATCGGCGAATTCAAGGCGGCGGAGATGGTTTTCGGATGGATACTTGACAAGCAATATGATGACGGCGCATTCTGGACAGGCGTTACCTTCCCGGAGCGCGAAATCTACACGACGGAAAAAACCGCGTGGACGGCAGCGGCCGTACTGCTTGCAGCCGATATCCTGTATGATATGACTTCGGCCAGCCTTCTATTCAGCCACAGCTTCTGGAGACCCTTTCCCTTCTCATCGAGATCATTGAAGACGGAATAGACCGCCCTCAGCCCGAGGCATCACGTATCCTTTGGAGCACGCCGAGGGTCTTGATCATGGGCAGCGCTTCGAAAAGACCGGAAGCCCTGGCAAGCTTAAAGACCTCATAAGGCGCCTGCCCTCCCTGTGCCGGATCAATAAAAATATCGTGGATTAACAGATAGCCGTGTGGCATGATGTGCCGGCTCCAGCACTGATAATCGGTGGAAACAGACTCATGGGAGTGTCCGCCATCAATAAAGACCAGACTCAGCGGCGTGGCCCATAAGCGTGCGGCAACATCAGATCGGCAGACAATAGGAACGACTGTGTCTTCGAGCCCGGCCTTCTCAACCATTCTTCTGAACTCTTTGAATGTGTCAATACGGCCGCTCTGGACATCAAAGAGATCAGGATCAAAATACTCCTCCCCCGGCTGCTGCTCTTCTGAGCCCCTATGATGATCAATCGAAAAGAGGATACCGTTGTTTTCCCTGCAGGCGCTACCAAGATAGATCGCCGATTTGCCGCAGTAGCTTCCTATCTCCAGGCAAGGCCCCAGTCGGCTGGCCTTGAAGGCCACCTCGTACAGACACCTCCCCTCCTCCTTATCCAGGAAACCCTTTATGCCTTCTAACAATGTCTCATCAAGATTCATTGCCAAATCCCCTCTTCTAAAAAGAATTGACAGTTATTCTAAAACGGAGTAATAATGGACGGAAAATTTTCTGTTGTCAAGAAATCGCCGACAAACAGCCATTCGGATTCATTAGAAATAGAAAAATCCCCCAAAATCACGCTTGGCGAAGGGCTGGCAATACAGAAAAATAGAAAGGGTGATTCCTATGGTCGAGCTCGAGGCCAGAGCAGTCCAAGCCATCAAATCATTTCTTTCTGAAAAGGGATCCCAAGGGCCTCTCCGCATCCATCTCCAGTTCACAGGGTGTTGCGACCCATCATTGGGTATCAGCATGGACAATATCCGCGAGTCTGACCTGATCCAGGAGGTGGATGGCCTGACGTTTGTGATCAGCCCCGAGGTTCACCAATTGGTGGGCAATGTAACCATCTCCTATACTGATGAAATCGGGAGAAAAGGTTTCATTCTCACCTCAGACAAGCCCGTGAGCGAGTGGGACGGTTTGGGTGTCTGTGCCATTGGAATCCTTCCCGATTCACAATGATGGAAATCAAGAGAGAAATCTTTCATGACAGGGGCGTCACCCTCGAACAATGAAAATTCAATAAGTAACGGACACGCGACACGGACACGGTCACGTTATTTTCTAAGAAAATCTCTTATGCTTAACACGCCGGTATTCAAAAATACATAAAAAGGAGGACCAAGATGGAACATTATAAACTGTTCATAAACGGTGAGTTTGTCGATGCGGCAAGTGGCAAGTCTTTTGAGACAGTCGATCCTGGAACCGAGCAACCCATCGCCACGGTTGCTCAAGCAGGCAAGGCGGATGCAGAGGCTGCCATCGCGGCCGCGCGCAAAGCCTATGACAGCGGGATTTGGAGCGGTCTTGCCCCTGCAGCGCGACTGGCAAAAATCCAGGATTTCGCTGATCAAATCGCCCAGCAGGGCCTGCGCCTTGCGGCAACCGAATCCATGAATGCAGGACAGATTTTAAACCTGGCAAAGTTTATGCCCTTGCTCTGTATTGGGTATGCGCGCAACATCAGCCATTACGCAGCGACCAAATTCCCATGGGAAGAGGAAATTCCAGCTTCCGGGAACGCATTCGGACCGGGCCGCGAATTTATACGTCGTGAACCGATCGGCGTGTGCGTTGGAATTATTCCGTGGAATTTTCCGATGCTCATGGCCATATGGAAAATGATCCCGGCGCTGGCCATGGGGAACACCGTGGTTCTGAAACCAGCTTCTTACACCCCTCTGACAGCTCTGATCCTTGCCGAGGCGGCTAAAGTGGCCGGCATACCCATGGGCGTGGTAAATGTCATCCCCGGATCCGGAGGAGAACTGGGGAAAATCCTCTGTACCCATCCAGATGTAGACAAGATAGCCTTTACCGGCAGCACCGTGATCGGTCGCGAAATCATGAGAATGGCATCAGATACCGTCAAAAAGGTAACGCTCGAGCTCGGCGGAAAGTCCGCCAATATCATTCTCGACGATGCGGATATGAGTCTGGCTGTGGAAGGCGCAACGTACGGCACCTTCTTCCATCAGGGACAGATCTGTGAATCAGGCACGCGTGTTTTGGTTTCGTCAAAAATCTATGACCAGTTTATTGATTTGTTCAAGAAGCGGGCAGAGGCGCTCTGCATCGGATACCAGATGGATCCGAATACCCATATCGGGCCATTGGTGAGCGCACAGCAATTAGCCACGGTTGAGGGCTACGTCAAGATGGGGAAAGAGGAAGGCGCTGAGTTGATCACCGGCGGCAAACGTGTCGAAGCTCAAGGGATCAAAGGAGGGTATTATTACGCTCCCACCATCTTCGGCAACGTGAAGAATAAAATGCGCATCGCACAAGAAGAAATATTCGGCCCCGTTGTCTGCGTGATCAAATATGACAGCGACGAAGAGGCGGTCGCTATAGCGAATGATTCCATCTATGGTCTGGGGGGTGGAGTGTTCTCCAGCAATACTGCACGCGCGGAGCGCGTGGCCCGCGAGGTTCGCACCGGCACCATGTGGATCAACAATTACCATATCTTCGCGGATTTCTGCCCCTTCGGCGGGTATAAGCAGTCAGGCGTGGGACGCGAATTGGGAGCAGCGGGGTTGCACGAATACACCCAGGTCAAGAGAGTTCATGTGAATTACTTAGCTGACCGCAATACCAATATGAACTTCTCGCTTCTGTCGGACAATAAGAAGGTTGTGGGGTTCACTTACAATTGCCCGACTGCCGTGATCGGCGGCCGTGGAGCCCTGAGCTCGATCTCCAAGGTGATCGTAGATCTGGGTGGCCGCAGGGCGCTGATCCTTACCGATCCGGGTGTCAGAAAGGCTGGGCTCGCAGATCTTGTTAAGAATGCACTGGCTGATTTCTGCGTGGGCATCTATGACAAGATCCCTGCAGATCCGGACCTTGAATCTGTTGACGCCGCGGTCGATGCGGCCCGCGAAGTCAAGGCCGATTGCATCGTCAGCGTCGGAGGAGGGAGCGTCATCGACACCGCCAAAGGGGCCTGCGTCACCTTAAAGAACGGTGGCAAAGCCAATGACCATCTTAACTTCTTGGTGCTGATTGAACCACAGACCCCGCATATTGCCATCCCAACCACAGCGGGAACCGGCAGCGAAGTGACCAATATAGCCGTCCTAACAAGCAAGGGCGCCGGACGTAAACTTTTCATCGTAGACACGCACATCATGCCGAATGTAGCCATTTTGGACCCGCGCTTCACCATGACCCTGCCTAAGGAGTTAACGGTTTCCACTGCCATGGACGCCATGACCCACGCCATCGAAGCTCTTACGAGCATCATGTCGAACCAGATCTGCGACGGTCAGGCATTGCAGGCGATCCGTCTGATTAACGAGAACCTGCCGCTCGTGGTCGCCGACGGCAAGAATGAAAAGGCCCGACTCAATATGCAGATAGCGGCCACTCTGGCGGGATGGGCATTTACCATCGCCCAGGTAGGCCTGGCGCATGGCATGGCGCATACCGTCGGGACACTGCACCATGTCCCCCACGGAGCGGCGTGCGGAATCGTATTACCCAAGGTGATGCGTTTTAACGTCGATCATGCCGCTGACAAACTGGCTCTCGTGGCGCAGGCCCTGGGCGTCAACACCAAAGGGATGAAAGAGCGCGATGCGGCCCTGGCCGCGGCGGACGCAGTGGAAGCCCTGATGAAAAAGGTGGGGCATCCGATGAGGCTGCGCGACGTCGGCGTCTCTGAAGAAGGCCTCGCCCTGTGCGCTTTTCACGCCATTGCCGATACGGCTGACTTGTTCAATGCCCGTCCTGTAAGTGATCCGATGGAGGTTCTCGAAATCTACAAACAGGCATATTAGAACGAATCCATTATTGTTTCTGAACCATTGCTTGACGAAAACGTGAAAGCGGTTTTTCCAAACAATGGATTTGTTGCTTGACATAATATCCTGTTTTTCGTATATTCGACCCAACCAGAGGGAGATAGGGGGATAGATGATGATACTTTGAGAAGAATACCCCTACCTTTTCACCCCGTTAGAAATAATGCTCCGCTGTTCTATAAAGGGGTTAGATTTTAAATAATTCTGGCCCTGCTATAGTGGGACTGGAATTTCTAACAGGGTTTGCCATTGCCAAATTTTCTAAATCTAATTAGTTAGAAAAAAGAAACACATAGTACGAATGACAGCGAATGACACGAATAGGTTTCATTCGTGACCGGAACGTGCACCGCAAGCTCCGTCTTATAGACGGGGTAGAGGGGCACCGTATGAATGATATTACCTTCCCGGGAAGCGTCGCCGTGCCTAAGGAGCTTCAAATTCGTTATCATTCGAGTAATTTTCTCTTGGAAGAGGAGCCGAAAATGGGAGTGCCAATCATGGATCAAGAATTCAGCGGCGTAGAATTCGAGAAAGGAGAAGCCTCTTTTAGGGAAAGGGAGAAATCACTCCAGGATTCCCTAAAAAAATACGAGACGATCATCAACGAAGTTGAAGACGGCGTTGCCGAGGTGGATCTTAATGGAAATATAACATTTACGAATGAGGCTGGGTGCAGAATTTGGGGACATACACGGGAAGAGGCAATAGGCAGGAACTATCGGTCCTATGTAAATAAAGAAACGGCCAAGACGGTTTATGAAGCATACAATAAAATCTTCAGAACCGGAATTCCTGGTAAAAACATCGTTTACGAAATCATCAGAAAGGATGGCAGCCGCAGGATCGTCGAAGATTCGGTTTCTTTGATTCGCAATGCGGACGGGAAAATTACCGGGTTCCGGACCGTAAACCGCGATATTACCGATCGCAAGGAAACCGAGCGGGAACTGGCGGAACATCGCACCCGGTTGGAGGCCATCTTCGCAAGTGTAAAAGATGGCATCGTTACCGTGAACCCGGAGCTAAGGATCATCGAAGCAAATAAATCCACCGAAGATATCTGCGGCATCACTGTAAAAGGAGCATCAGGCAAGATATTCTCCCAATGCCTGAACCAATGCAGTAAATCCTGCTCCGAGGTCCTCAAGCAAACGCTCGAAAAGAAAATGACCATCAAGGAGTACCGCATCGAATGCGGCCATCAACAGCGTCATCAACAGACCGTCAGCGTCACCAGCTCTCCGCTTCAAGATCCTGAAGGCAACTTCATGGGAGCCGTGCTGGTCGTCAGAGATATTACCCTGCTCAGAGACCTGGAAAGAGAATTAAGGGAGAGACACCAGTTTCAGAATATCATTGGCAGAAGCAAAAGAATGCAGGATATCTATCGACTGTTAGAGGACTTGGCCAATCTGGAAACCACGGTTTTGATCACCGGAGAGAGCGGAACTGGGAAGGAGCTGGTCGCCAGGGCGCTTCATTATAGCGGGCAGAGGGCCTTCCGGCCTTTTGTCACGGTGAACTGTTCTGCCTTGGCAGAGAGTCTGCTTGAGAGCGAGCTTTTTGGCCATGTCAAAGGGGCTTTTACCGGGGCGATTAAGGACAAGCAGGGCCGTTTTCAGGCGGCCAATGGAGGGACGATCTTATTAGACGAGATTGGGGATATTTCTCCCATGATCCAGCTAAAACTTCTGAGAGTCCTGCAGGAAAAGGAATTTGAGCGGGTGGGAGAGTCCATTCCTCAGAAAGTGGATGTGCGGGTGATCGCCTGTACGAACAAGGACCTCAAAGAGAAGGTGAAGAGGGGAGAATTCCGGCAGGATCTTTATTATCGGCTTAAGGTGGTGGAGGTATCGCTCCCGCCTCTTCGGGAAAGACTTGAGGACTTGCCGTTGTTGGTCGATCATTTTTGTCATTCCTTTAATGAGCGATTCAAAAAGAATATCGAGGGGATTTCGAGTGAGGCGCTTAGCAGGTTTATGAATTATTCTTGGCCGGGCAATATACGGGAGTTAGAGCATGTGATGGAGCATGCCTTTGTCCTCTGCCACGGTCCGGTGATCACCCTCGATCATTTGCCATTGGAGATCAGGGATGATGGGACGACCGGTGGAGTTGAGAAGAGCGTAAGAATTTCTGTTCAGGAGAGTCAGCCACAGGAGCCGAATGGATCTCAAGAGATCCTAAATGCTCTGAACAAGGCTCACTGGAACAAAACAAAGGCCGCTCGTCTGTTGGGCATTAGCAGGCGGACCATCTACCGCAAAATCGATCTATATCAGCTCATCAGCAAACAACAATAAGAGTGTGCCATGACACAAAACGTGCCGTCACGTTTTGTGTCATGGCATATTCCTTAAAAAACATCCCTCTTGTTTCCACACCAAAATTGCATAAATTATACCTTATTTTCATAGTTTATTCCTTCTTCTCTCTGGCATATATCTTGTAAAAGCCTTTCTTCCAAAGTTAAAGCGTAAAGGAGGTGAATGAAGGATTCTGATCAATGGCCAAAGACCCAAGACTGAAAGTAAACGAACAAATTCTAAACCTGAAAAGGAGGAGGCTGTAATGAAACTTAGACTATTCCGTTCTATTGTTGCATTCGTTTTTGTGTTGGTCAGCGCATTCGTTGTCGGCTCAGCAGTGCCGACGACCACCGACGCCTGCCATCACGGGAAGCGCCTGCTGCCGATCGTTTACGTGCACGGTGGATCGGGGTCGGCGGCCCAGTTCGAACATCAGGCCATGCGATACGCAAGCAACGGCTATCCCAACGTCGTAAGAGCGCTCGATCGCGTTGATGCATCCATCCAGCCATACAACGAGCAAATGGATGAATTCTTCGACGCGGTGATGGCCGAGACTGGTGACGACCAGATTTTCGTAATCTCGCACTCGTACGGTTCACTGCTCATGAAAGAATACCTGAACAGCTCGCCGGAGCGCAGCGCCAGGGTGGCCAAGTTTATCTCCGTCGACTCAGCGTCGGCTGGGCCAAATCCCGAATGCCCTGGGAATCCTTCGCCGGTTTCCTGCATGGGCATATATCGTGATGATAATATGGACAACTACATGGGCCCGCACACGGTTCGCCTCACGAATCACGGTCACACTCAATGTGTGACCTCCGCAGAGTCGTTCGTCGAGCAGTATAAGTTTTTCACCGGCAAAGAGCCCAAGACAACCTTGGTCCTACCCGAACCCCCGAGTCAGGTTAAGATCTCCGGAAGGGTAGTCTACTTCCCGGCGAACACCCCAGTGGAGGGATCCACTCTGCATATCTGGGAGATCAACGGCGATACAGGTGCCAGGAAAGGCCATCACCCGAAGAAGGTCATCCAAATCGGGCCGACCGGAAATTTTGGTCCTGTTAAAGTCAATGGAAAGAAACACTACGAATTTACCCTGTACCGCACCGACGTCGCTTTCGTCACCCACTACTACTTCCAGCCGTTTATACGAGACAACCATTTGATCCGCCTGCTTGCGACACCGGCTGATTCCGCCATCCTGAAAATAACGGCGACAGGCCCGGATCACACCGCTTTGGTTGTCCTCAGGTACTATGAATGGTGGTCTGATCAGGGCGCCATGAACGACACCCTGTGGGTCACCACCGAGAGCCCATTCTGGGCCAATCATCCATATTATCCACCGACGCTCAACGTACTGAGCAACCCATTGGTCGCTCCCAGAAGCATTTTCGCCCTCGGAATACATGCGCACGACAGTTTATTCGCTCTCAACACTCCCAAGGATAAGATTTCGACCCTCAAACCGATAACGTATTTCCAAACGTCCTTCCAGACAGGTGTGGACATCTGGATGCCCGCAACTGAGCCGCCGGATGGGACCATTACTTTTACAGCTGTGCCAAGAGGGGACCCGACATTGACGCAGACCACCAACATCCCCAACTGGACATCTGCGGGCCACCGGGTCTTGGTTCAGTTCAACACATACTTCCAGGACATCAACACCTGGGACGAGTGGATGCGAGCCAAGCATAAACACCACTATGGCCAGTGCAAGTGAGACAAGCCGCTCCACCATAAGTAGAGCGGGCATGATTGGTGTTGGCTGCTCCGTAAGGAGCATTCCAATACGTTACACGCGAGGTACGGGGAGACCACCCTCCCGGGTGGTTTCCTTGTACCCTTGCAGTTCTTAACCAAGCTGATTGTTTTGGCTCTGAATAATGGAAACTTTGATTAGTTTAATTCGACCAGAGAATTTTGAGCGAGAAGTAGTTACTGAAAAGAAACCAGTGCTTCTGTTATGTATGCCTCGAGACGAAGAGTTCCCCAATCAGTTGAAGGTCATAGAGAATATAGCAAGAAAGTATAGCGAGGAATTAAAAGTAGGTTTGTTGCACGAAGAGTTTATCGAAGCGTTTAAAAAGAATTACGAGATTTTAGGGACTCCAACATTTTTGATCCTGGTGGAGGGCGAAGAAAAAGGGCGGTTATTGGGGCTTGCTAACCATCGAATGCTAACAACCTTAATTTCGCAATCTTATCGATAGCAAACCTCCTGTGTAGGCGGAAGATGTTAAGTCCAGACGGCTGGAAAGTCTGGGCCATGCATTTGAAATAGTAGGGAGACTATGGCGAGAACGAGTTGGAAAAGAGAACGCCTTTGTAAATTACCCGGAAGATCCCTTGATCACCGGGAAAATATTCTCCACTGGCGCCATCCTCCCATGGTGAAACCCATCAAATGCGGCTGAGCGGCCCCCGACAGGATAAATGAGCTCTGTCGGGGGCGTGAAGAATCTTGGCTCAACGAAATCAAGAACGCAAATTCATTATTCAAAAACAAGGAGAAGGACGATGAAAAAATTAGCTTACTATTCACTGACGGCCACGTTAGTTCTCATGTTGATCGGGCTTGGCTTCTTATCTACAACCGCTGATGCCAAGCAGTGCAAGAAGTTCCCTTATAATCCAATCATTTTTGTTCATGGCGGTGCGGGTTCAGGGAGTCAATTTGAATCACAGGGTATGCGGTTCACCAGTAACGGCTACCCCCAAGACCACATCGCAGTGCTTGAATACGATTCCAGTTTCACTATTAACACGATGGCCGATGTCTGGAATCGCCTTGATCAGCTTGTCGCCGAGCTGCAGCAAGAGTTCGGCGTTGATCAGGTTGACATTCTCGGGCATTCTCTCGGCACAACCGTGATGCATGGATACCTGGCATTCCCAGACCGAGCAGCAAAGGTTGCCCACTATGTGAATATCGACGGCCGTACAGCCACGGCGCTCCCTGGCGGGGTGCCAACCCTTGCCATATGGGCCGCTAAAACCAGCAGTCTGCCTCGCGAGATCACAGGGGCAACGAATGTTACGATCCCTAACACAACTCATATCCAGGTGGCAACGTGCGCTGAGGCTTTTTTTGAAATGTACAAGTTCTTTACAGGAAAAGAACCTAAGACCACGGATATTCTGCCTGAGCTCATGGGTAAAATTAATCTTGCCGGAAGAGTAGTCTACTTCCCGCAAAACATAGGCGTGCCGGGCGGAACGCTAAAGATATACGAGATCAACGGCTATACCGGCGCACGACTTCATAAGAATCCAAGGGCCATCTATTCCATCGGAGCGGATGGGAACTGGGGGCCTTTCAAGGCCAGGGCGGGTGAATACTATGAGTTCTTGATTGTTCATCCGACAGGCGAAATTCATCCTTTCTATTATCAACCTTTCATAAGGAGCGATTACTTGATTCGCCTGAACACATCCCTTGAGCCGGGTGGCGGGACTTCGGCGGGTATGGATCGAAGCGAAAACCACAGCAACCTGATCGTTTCAAGGAACAAGGAGTTCTGGGGCGATTCGGGGGTCGATAACGATATCCTGGCGATCAACGGCGTCAACGTTGTGAATGCTGCCATATGCAAAAGTACACCATTTACCGCCATCAAAAGCGCCATGTTTGTGTATGATAAGAGCGCTGACCAGGTAAGCCATCCTGAGGTTCCGATCCCCGAGTATGCAGCGCTGACTTTTTTCACCGGCGTTGATCTTTTTGTGCCCGGGGCCTATCCTCCGAATGGGACGATACGCCTTACACTGATACCAAGAGGAGGAAATGGTTTGATGCAGGTGATCAACGTCCCCAACTGGGCGTCTTCAGAAGTAAGGAGAATATCCGTTACCTTTAATGACTTCATCCAGGGGGACAGCATCCCTTACGGCGGAGGAGAGAGGTACTGGTGGTAAAATGCGGGGATAAACTTCCCAATGGGAGCATCCTCGAACGAAAAAAGGCAGGGTCAGCAATGGCCCTGCCTTTTTGTTTTAGAGCGTTTAAAACTTTGAGGGTTACCCATTTTGATTCTCCCCCGGATGGCTTGAGAAAGCACCCCACCTCTTGTGGACTGTGGACTTGTTGCTTGACACACAACTCCCTTTTTTCTTATATTGAAACTCCCGGCCATCCCGTTAGTACGGGACAGGCACGTCGGGGCCGTTCGACAGTGCTCACGGCCCTGAGTGTGTCGAATGGGCTTCCCGGGAAGGAAACATCTTTTTAATTGTGCCCCTTCCTACCTGCCCTGGTCCATCACGGTTCAGGGCCTGCCGGTAGGCAGGGCCCCCACCTGTCCCGATTTGGCGGGACGGGGCACTTGCCGGTCAACACACAGAGAAGCGAGTTCTTATCATTATATATAAGAGGTGTAAACATGAACGTGAGGGAGATGTTCGATTTGAACGGTAAAGTAGCGATCGTGACAGGCGGAGGAAGAGGCATCGGCTTAAAGATGGCTGAAGGTCTGGCCGAGGTGGGAGCCAATATCGTACTCTGCTCGCGGAAGGCGGAAAATTGCCAGAAGGCAGCGCAAGACCTGGCAAAATTGGGAGTAAAGACTTTAGCCATGGCTTGCGATGTGAGATCCCCTGAAAGCATCCAGGGCGTGGTGGAAAAGACTTTGAAGGAGTTTGGACGATTGGATATTCTGGTCAATAACTCCGGCGTCACCTGGGGCGGACCCGCAGAAGACTATTCTCTGGAAGGTTGGGAAAAAGTCATGAGCACCAATATGACCGGCGCTTTTCTTTTTTCCCAGATGGCCGGACGGGTGATGATCCGACAGAAAAGCGGGAGTATCATTAATATTGCATCGGTCATGGGAATCATTGGAATCCAAGAGGCAGCGGATGCCATCGCCTACAGTGCCAGCAAAGGGGCATTGATTACCTTTACCAAAGACCTGGCTGCAAAATGGGCCAAGTACAACATCCGCGTCAACGCAATTGCTCCGGGCTGGTTTCCCACGGATATGACCCATTGGGTTTTAGACCACCACGGAAAGAAAATCCTCAGCCTTGTCCCCATGGGCAGATTCGGTGAGCCAGAGGAGTTGAAAGGAGCCGTGGTTTACCTGGCCTCGGAAGCTTCCAGGTATGTCACGGGTATTGTTCTCCCCGTGGATGGCGGACAGCTTGCTGTTTGATCCGCCGATGGATCTCAAGCATAAGCCCGTGGTGCTTCATGGGCAAGAAAAGGAAGGTAAAGCAACGTCGTGAATATTTCTGACCTTCTCATTGCGAGCGCTGCACGGAAGCCTGAACATCCAGCCATTCGTTTCCTGGAAAGAACCATCACCTATGAAGAATTAAACAGGCAAGTGGATCGGTTATCCCATGGACTTGTCCGCGGAGGACTCCATCCCCGAGATGTCTGCGTATTGATGATGCCGAACTCTATCGAGTGGATTATCGTTTACTATGCATTGGCTAAGATCGGAGCTGCGGTCCTGCCCGTAAACTTTCTCTATCGAACGGGAGAGCTCGATCATATCTTCAAAGACTCCGGCGCCCGGGCCTTCATCGGCCACAAAGACTACTTGGAACAGCCTCGTCAGGTCATGGATCATCTCCCAAAGATGGATCTGCGCATTGCCCAGGGCGCAGCCCGCGGACAGGGATTTATCCCTCTGGACGAACTCTTCGTGGATCAAGGAACATTTCCTCCTTACCCAACCCAGGATGACGACACCTGGGCCATCATCTATACCAGCGGTACGACGGGTCATCCCAAAGGAGCCATGCTCACTCACCATAACCTGACAAACAATGCCATGACCGTTGCGAACATGCGATCCACCCAACCCCATGACGTGGTTTTTGGCGTCCTGCCTTTTTACCATATCTTTGGCCAGACGAGCGTGTTGAACGCTTCTATTTATCTGGGTTTGACCATCCGGCTGTGGCCCGCGTTCAATGTTGAGGAGCTTTTTTCGGCCATCGAGGAAGAGGAAAATTCGATTCTGATCGCGGTGCCTACTATTTTCAACCGGTTGGCGGAGTTAGCCGATGTTCGTTCGCCGAAGCGATCCAATATTCGGTTTTGTGTCTCAGGGGGCGCTTCTCTTCCTGTGGAAGTGCTTCGCCGATTCGAGAGTCGCTTCCGCACCACCATCTACGAAGGATACGGACTGACTGAGTGTTCTCCGGTGTGCGTGGAAAACCCCTTCGGTCGCCAAACCCGGCCCGGATCCATTGGCTTTCCCATCCCTGGATTTGAGGCGCGGATTGTGAACGATCAGGATGAAGATGTCTCTGTGGGAGCCGTAGGAGAGCTCATTATCCACGGACCCGGCGTCATGAAAGGATACCATAACCAACCCGAGGCCACCGCCGAAGCTCTCCGCGGTGGCTGGTTGCATACAGGCGACCTCGCCCGTAGGGATGAAGATGGTTACATTTACATCGTGGATCGAAAGAAAGAAATGATCATCCGGGGAGGGTATAATGTATACCCGCGTGAGATTGAGGAGATTCTGTATACCCATCCCGATGTGATGGAAGCTGCAGTGGTGGGTATTCCGCACCTCGATTTGGGGGAAGAGGTGGCCGCCGCCGTCGTGCTTCGCCAGGGAGCTTACGCTACATCGGAAGAATTGAAACAGTTCGTCAAAGAACGAGTCGCGCCCTATAAATATCCGAGAAGAATCCATCTGGTGAAGGAGCTGCCCAAGAGCCATACCGGCAAGATCCTCAAGCGCACTCTTCGATTCGAGGATTAGGATATTCCTCTCCAAGATTTTATCGAGAAGACATTATTCACGCCGCAATGAACGGAACCCATTGACTTCGTTCAAAGAATATCTTAAATAGGGCTTAACAAACTGCACCCTTGGAATTTAACATGTGCCTCATTTTCATATTGAGTCTCACAGAATTTTGAATTCAATCAATGATTTTTCAGAAACCTAAAATCTCATAAAAATAATTCTCTATGGACATCAAGCGTAGTTATTACGATGATATTGAACTTTTTAAAAGCAACACCATCCTGGTTTGGTCCATTCTATTTCTTATTTTTCTCGGAATCCTCCCCTGGCTCATTAAGGCGTATCACCTCTTAGGGATGTCCGTCTATGTCCTGAATCTCATCACGATCAATGCCCTTGTTGCCATCGGCTTGAACATCCTCGTGGGGTATACAGGCCAGATATCCATGGGACATGCTGGATTCTTTGCCATCGGAGCCTTCACAAGCGTTATCCTTGTATTGAATTGGAGCTTTCCTCTCTGGATTGCCCTTCCCGTTGCAGGGTTCATCTCATCCGCCTTTGGATTTATCTTGGGACTCCCGGCCCTTCGTTTGAAAGGCCCTTACCTCGCTATCGCCACTCTTGGTTTCGGTATGACCATCACCACGGTGATCAAACATCTGGAGTTCTTTGGGGGAAGAATGGGACTTCAGGCTCCAAAACTTTATCTTTTTGGAACCCCGATGAAGGATATCCATTATTATTATTTGATCATGATCATCGCTGTTCTGATGGTGATCGGGGCAGTGAAGTTGATCAAGACACGTGTGGGGCGGGCCTTCATCGCCATTCGGGATAGCGACATCGCTGCTGAGGCAATGGGGGTGAACCTAACCTACTACAAGACTCTGGCTTTCGCAGTGAGCGCCTTCTATACAGGGATTGCGGGCGGACTTTACGCTTTTATTCTTGGATTCATCAATCCCGAGAGCTTTCATATGATCATGTCTATTGCCTTCTTGGCAATGGTAGTCGTGGGAGGACTGGGATCCATCATGGGCTCCATCGCCGGAGCAGCCCTCTTGACCTATCTCGATATTAAGCTTCAGGTCGTTCAAGACATTCCAGCCATTGGCCCGGCTCTGGTCGCCTTTTCCCAGAAATATATGAGCGTGGCTGGGATTTCTAATATTGCTGTCATTGTCTATGGGCTGATCATGATTTTAATCGTTCTCTTCGAGCCCTTGGGAATTTTTGGCTTCTGGATTCGAACGAAACGCTACTGGAAGACATGGCCTTTTTAATAAAGTTGTGAGTTCGGAGTTTGTAGTTCGGAGTTTTTTTAAACTAATTTCTCCGAACTACGAACTAAATTACTCCGAACTTTTTTTAATGACTGGGAGAAAGAGATGCTGGGTCAGTTGATTGTGAGCGGTCTGGCGGTTGGAGCCTGTTATTCTCTTCTGGCTCTCGCCATGGTGATCATTTACAAAACCTCTGACGTTCTAAATTTTGCCCAGGGGGAAATGGCGATGATCAGCACCTTTGTGGCCTTTTCCCTCATGGAGAGTTATCATGTCCCTTTCGAATGGGCAGTCGCTCTCACCTTTTTGTTTGCCATCCTTTTGGGCGCTTTTTTTGAGCTCGTCTTTCTAAGGCAAGCCAAAGATCCCAACGTATTAGGACTGATCATTATTACACTGGGTTTTGAAATGATCCTCATGGGATTCGCCGGATGGAAGTGGGGACCTGATCAGAGGTCACTCGCTTTTCCGGTTTCGAACATAGAGACTTACAATTTCTTTGGTCTCGTGATGAGTAAGATCAACTTCTGGACCATTGTGATCACCCTGGTTCTGATGTTCATTCTCTTTCTCTTTTTCCGTTACACCAAACTGGGGATTGCCATGAGAGCGACCCAGCAGAATCAATTGGCTGCCCGAGTCATGGGCATCCGCACCAAATGGATACTCTCTTTCACCTGGGCCATTAGTTCTATGGTTGGCGCCGTGGCTGGCATGCTCATTGCGGCCCTTGGAGTGCTGGATCCTCCGATGATGATGGATCCCCTCTTAAAGAGCTTTGCCTCTGCAGTCTTAGGAGGCATGACAAGCCTCCCCGGAACAGCGGTGGGGGGAGCGATGTTAGGGATTATCGAAAACCTTTTCGGCGGGTATGTCTCGTTGCCATTTAAATCGGTGGTGGCGTTTGCCATCATTGTGCTGATGTTGTGTATTAAGCCAAGCGGACTCTTGGCTAAACATTATGTAAAAAAAGTTTAAATACCCACTCACCCACCCCTCTCTCCTATGGGGAGAGGGCGAGGGGGAGGGGAAACCATCGAAAGGAGGAGCAAAGATGTTGAAGAGAAATTTAGTTTTGGTGTGTTTATTGACACTGGCGGCCTTTCTGGTAACGACACCGGCCTCAGCCCAGAAGGTCCGGGGAGTAACGGACACGGAGATTCTCATTGGCCAGACAGGTCCGCAAACAGGACCGGCAGCGCTCTGGGGAGCAGTAGGCCGGGGGACGGGCCTTTTCTTCAAAGGGATCAACGATGAGGGAGGAATCCACGGCAGAAAGATCAAATACATTCTGCGTGACGATGGTTACCAGCCAGCCAAGACCAAGGCCATTGCCACTGAATTTGTTGAACAGCTCGGAATTTTCGCCACCGTCGGCTGTATAGGGGTCGGGCCGGGTATGGCCGTCCGCGATTATTATGCGGAGAATAAGGTTGTCATGGTCAGCTTCGGCGTGAGCGGCGTAACCAACTGGATTCAGCCCTTCAACCGATACGTCTTTCCCATCTATCCCCTTTACGTTGATGAAGCCAGGGCCCTGACAGAATATTTCTTTGAGAAGATGAAGCTCACTAAGGTGGCCGTATTTTACCAGAACGATGATTACGGCAAACAGGGTCTGGAAGGTGTGGAGCGTTATGAAAAAGAAAAGGGTCTGAAAGTAGTGGCTTCGGTTTCGGCTGAGGTCACGGATCGGGACCTGAGCTCTCATGCCTTAAAGTTGAAAAATTCAGGGGCCGAGGCGGTGGTCATGTGGACCATGCCGACTCACGGCGCTCTGCTCCTGGCCGAATGCGCCAAGATCGGCTACAAGCCCCAATTTGGCACCAGCAGCACCCTCTCCGATTCCCCTGTGATGATGCAGATCACAAAAGGGCTCTGGGCCGGGATGATTAATTCAGCCCCGATCGAGCCCCCGAACTCAAACCATCCCTTGATGGTGAAATATCGCGCCTGGCACCAAAAGTACGAACCGAATGAGCGCTGGGGAACTTTCTATTACTCGGGGTGCCTGTATGCCGAGCCCCTTGTCGAAGGGCTGAAACGGGCAGGCAGGAATCTAACGCCAGAGACTCTCATCAAAGCCCTGGAGACGATGAAGGACTGGAGGGGTGGGATCGGTAGTCCCCTTACCTTTACACCCACGGATCACCAGGGCGCGAAAGACATTTATTTCGTTCAGGTACAGCCGGACGGCTCTTGGAAGAAACTGACAGACTGGATCCGGATTACGAAGTAGACTTTCCCAAAAACATCCCCTCTCCTACCTGCCTATGGGAGGTGATAGAGGGATAGAAGAATTTCTTAGGGGCGGCCACGGTGGGCCGCTCCTACGTAACTTCCCCATCAATGGGGAGAAGAATCACACCAAACGGCGAAAAAGCATATCAACGATGAGCATAATCAAAATTGAAAACTTGACGATCTTTTTTGGCGGCATCAAAGCGTTAAATAATGTAAGCTTTGAGGTCGAAAAAGGAGCGATCTACTCCATCATCGGCCCCAATGGAGCCGGAAAGACCACTGTTTTCAATTGCATCAGTGGCATTTATAAACCTAATTCTGGAAAAATCTCCTTCAAGGGGGAGGACATCACCTATTTAAAGCCTTACCAAGTTGCCAAAAAGGGGATTGCCCGGACATTTCAAAATATCGAGCTCTTCTCTCACATGAGTACCATGGATAACCTCATGTTAGGTCGTCACCTCCACATGAAGACAGGGGTCTGGAGAGGTGCGACATTCATTTACAAGGGTTCAAAGGCAGCCAAAGAGGAGATTAAAAACAGAGAAAACGTTGAAGAAATTATCGACTTTCTCGATCTTCAGGCCGCAAGAAATCAATTTGTGGTAAACCTTCCTTATGGAACCCGAAAACTGGTCGAACTCGGCCGGGCCTTAGCATTGAATCCTGAAGTGATCCTTTTAGATGAACCTTCGGCTGGAATGAATATGGAGGAAAAAGGGGATTTGATGTTCTCGATTCAGGATATTCGAGACGATCTCGGCATCACCGTCCTCCTTGTGGAACACGACATGAACCTGATCATGGACGTTTCTGACCGAATCTTGGCCTTGAATTTTGGAGAGAGAATAGCAGAGGGACTACCGGAAGAGATTCAAAAACATCCGGAAGTTCTTAAGGCTTATCTGGGTGAGGAGGAAAAGGTTGCTTAGAAGATAAGGCTTTCATCATGCGGTGAGGGTAACGATGCCTGTATCAATATTCGGTTACGAATTGAGTTTAAAGTTTATCGTTGTCGAAGCTCGTATCGAGGCTCGCCTATCGATACTGGATGTTCGAGCTTCTTTTACACGAGCTTCGTGCTTCGATACCAGCATCGTCACCGTCAAACGGGATTTACTTTGATTCTAAACGAAACGCCTGCCTGCCGGTAGACAGGGGCTTCGTAACCGTAGCCCTTAGACGTGTCTTTACAGGTGAAGCATTGCTTAAAGTAAAAAATATCGAAACCTTATATGGTTTGATTATGGCGATCAGAGGCGTCTCATTAGAAATCCAGGAAGGACAGATCGTCGCCATCCTGGGAGCCAATGGTGCAGGGAAGACGACGATCCTGAAGACCGTTATGGGACTTCTGGAGGACCAACCGGACAAAGGAACCATCGAATTCTTAGGGAAGAGAATTGATGGAAAAGATGCGGAGGAAATCGTCCACCTGGGAATTTCCTATGTGCCGGAGGGAAGGGAAGTCTTCCCTGAATTGAGTGTCGATGAAAACTTGAGGATGGGGGCTTATACCCGGAAAGATAGAAAAGGCGTGAAGGAGGATTACGATCGGGTGATCGCCCATTTCCCTGTTCTTAGCGAGAGGAAAAATCAATGGGCTGGCACCTTAAGCGGAGGAGAACAGCAAATGCTCGCCATCGGCAGGGCGTTGATGACGAGACCCAAACTTCTGATGATGGATGAACCTTCGCTGGGACTGTCTCCCATCCTTGTTCAGCAGATCTTCAAAATCACCAAAACGATCAATACGGAAGGGACGACCATCCTTCTCGTTGAGCAAAATGCAAAAATGGCATTAAAGATCTCGAATTACGCATTTGTGCTCGAGAACGGAAGGATTGTCGCCGCCAATACTCCCGATGTCCTTTTGCAAGATGAAGATGTGAAGGAATTCTACCTGGGGATCCGATCAGAGGAATCGGTGAAAGGCTACCAGAGGTGGAAGAAAAAGAAAAGATGGCGTTGATTACTAAATCCCAAACTCCAAATCCCAAACCCCAAATAAATTCCAAGCACCAATCTTCAATGACCAAAATTATCTTCGTTTGAAATTTTGAATTTAAATATTGGAGCTTATTTGTTATTTGGAGCTTGGAATTTGCTGCTTGTTTTTTTTTAATCTGCCCCTGACTTATACATATTCTCGATAATATCCTTGAACGCCTGGTTCACGTACTTTCTCTTCACCTTCATGGTGGGTGTCACTTCTCCGGTCTCCTCGTAAAGCTTCTTCGGAAGAATCGAGAACTTTTTGATCTGCTCCACCCGAGCCATCGTCTTGTTCACCTTATCCACTTCTTTCTGAATCAGCTGTTTTATCTCCAGAGCCTGGGTGAGGCTCGCATAGGTGCCGAATTGAATTTTATTATCCTGGGCATATTTGATCACATTCTCTTCGTCGATGGCAATGAGGGCAACGAGATATTTCCGGCGATCTCCGATGACCACCGCATCATTAATATAGGGGCTGAATTTGAGCTGATTCTCAATATTCTGAGGAGCAATGTTCTTTCCGCCTGCGGTAATGATCAAATCTTTCTTCCTGTCGGTGATCTTTAAGAACCCATCCTCGTCCAGCTCTCCCACGTCCCCGGAGTAAAGCCAGCCATCTTTGAGCGTTTCAGCAGTGGCCTGAGGATTCTTAAAATAACCCTTGAACACGCCGGGACCCTTTACCAGGATCTCTCCATCGGGAGCGATTTTCACTTCCGTCCCAGGCAGGGCTTTCCCTACCGTTCCAAGTTTAAGCTGGCCTTTGTGACTGGTGGTTGTGA
>Ga0214474_1000433_pt1 | contig 20895 bp, 21 predicted proteins | sample RVTome_2_FD_187335 | JGI IMG/M metagenome (GOLD analysis project Ga0214474, IMG submission 187335) | Soil microbial communities from uranium-contaminated site in the Upper Colorado River Basin, Wyoming, United States - RVT95D214 HiSeq ...
ATTCAAAATCGTGTTCCCTTCCTCATAGTTGGTGCATCATTGAACTTGGTGACGAGAAGAGGCAGCCTGCCCTCGGATAATCCCCTGTATATCAATGACACTGAAGGCATGAGTTACATGTTCCACTATTGCACAACAATTTCCGACTACAGCGAGACTGTCACCCACTTCTTAGCAGAAAGCGTAAAGCCCAAGATCGATGCAGAAAATAGCTTTGACTCCAGCAGAAAACTGAGGCTTGCGGTTATTCACCGTGACGACGGATACGGAAAAGGCGTCAGAGACGTTACTAACAGTATAATAGCGGAAGACAGTTTGCCTATTGAAGTCGTTGGAACAGCAGCTTACGCGGCAAGTGCCACTACCTACCAGTCGCAACTAATCTCAATTAAAGAGGCCAACCCCGACGCAGTCTATATCGCAGGATTCACGGCGGATACAGCTGAAATAATTAAAGAAGGAATAAACGATGTTGGACTAAAATCTCTTTACATCGCAGTCGAAATATGCGAAGACCCACAATTCTACGCGCTTCTGGGAGAGACTGGTTCCAACCAACTCTTGGAATCAAAAGTTGCGACACAATGGCAAGGATCCACATGGTACCTACCCAAAGTCGGAACTTACGTTGAGAATTACAAGACCAAGTGGAATGGCATAATCTCTGGAATGATGGGCGTTGACACCTACGACGCAATCTACATCTATAAAAACGCTGTCGAGCAAGCTAAAACATTAAACAAAACAAATGTTAAGAACGCACTTGAAGCCACCGATATGCCGCAGAGCTTGCTGATAATGGAGAACGAAAGAATAACGTTCAGCACTGGCACTAACTATCATGAGATTTTGCCGAAGACTTTCGTTGAACAGCTCATCTGGGACTCTGCTTCTGGTGAACTAAAGCCATTCGTGGTATATCCAGATACTATGCCCGGAATAAGTTCGTTCAAACAGAGAGATTTCGATCTGCCTGAAAATTATGAGCCTGGAAGCCCTTAGGCTTCTTAAAAAAACTCCTCCTTTTCTTTTTTGCTAGTCTCGCATATTTTAAATAGTCAGCATGAGAAAATATGTGAGGCTGAATGCCATGATAACTACCTCTGGGCTCATTGAAACTCTGCTGTGGGGCATCGCGAACGGTTGCATTTACATTCTTCTGGCGACTGGCCTGAACATAATCTTTGGAGTAATGAAACTAGTAAATTTCGCTCACGGACAGCTGCTAATGGTTGGAGCTTTCGTAGCCTACGAAGTAACTAAAGTAGCTGGCCTAAATCCGTACCTTTCCATTCTTGTAGCAATGGCTTCCGTAGCTCTTATCGGAATAGCACTTGAGAAGTTTGCTTTCCGAAGAATCCGCGGAACTGATAAACTGAACGAAATTTTCATCAGCCTCGGGCTAATCTATGTGTTTGAAAATGTTGCTACTCTTTTGTGGGAACGCAACTACAATATACGAATTCCGAGCCCTCTTGCGGGGCTCAGCCTTTCGCTCGGCGAAGTTGCTATAGGTTATGATCGAATACTGGCAATGTTTGTTGTGATTGTGATACTCATCGGGTTGGTGTTGCTAACCAAAAAAACCAAGATTGGTTTGGCCATGAAAGCAACCAGTCAAAAAAGAGATACCGCAATGTTGATGGGCATTAACATCGGGAAAGTGTACATTTTTACATTTGCACTTGGTGCGGCACTAGCGGGTGCTGCAGGTGCACTTTATGGAATACTCTTTCCGTTTAATCCAGTTATTGGGGCGCTTCCCACAATCAAAGCTTTTGCAATAATAATACTTGGCGGGCTGGGCAGCATACCGGGCGCAGTAATAGGCGGTTTGCTATATGGTATCGCTGAGAACACGGCAGTTTATTTATTGGGCGGGATTTGGCAAGATGCTATTGCCTTTGCCTTATTGATCGGGGTTCTCGTTATTAGACCAACGGGGCTTTTCGGGGAAAAGGGTGAATAAATGGACATTAAAACCGAGTTTACAGAGTTGTTTCATTCAAGAAAGTTTCAATATGCTCTGTTGGTGATAGCATTTGCAGCTGTTGTTCCCCTTTTTATGAGTGAATATGCTGTAGGTCACGTTTTTACGATGATGCTTATTTTTGCCGTTTACGCCTCAAGTTGGAATCTTTTAGCCTACTCAGGACAGGGCTCGTTGGGGCATGCAGCATTTCTAGGTATAGGCGGTTTTTCCTCAGCTTTATTAGCTATTAGTTCAGGTGTGCCTCCAATAGTTGGGCTCTTCATAGGCGGTCTATTCTCCGCTGCTATTGGTCTTCTGATTGGTCTCGCGTGTGTCAGATTGAAAGCGTGGTTCTTAGGGATGGTTACTTTTGGCTTTGCAATAATTATAGTTGCCATAGTTACCCAGTTTGATAGTGTTTTTCATGGGGTCGATGGATTTGCAACGAAGACAATGGTTCCCCGAGGGTTGCCTTTATATTATGCTACGTTGGCAATTGCAGCATCTTCTATAGTAGTCATTTTCTGGGTGATGAAGTCTAAATGGGGTTTAGCTTTCAAGGCTATTCGTGAAAATGAGTCTGAAGCTAAAATGGTTGGCATTAACACGGGGAAATACAAGTTATTGGCATTCGTTATCAGCACTTTCTTTGCAGGTTTGGCCGGTGGTCTTTATGCTCAATCCCAGTTTTTAATACAACTCGACATTTTCAAAATTGATAACTCTTTTATGCCGCTTATCATGGCGGTAATCGGCGGATTAGGTACAATAGAAGGACCACTCATAGGGTCAATTATCATAGTCTCAATTGAAGAATTCATGCCTAACATATACCCGTTTTTGCAGCCCTTGGGGGCACTCTTTCCGGGAGTGAGCAATGTCGGTCCCTACTTAATGTTTGCAGGCTTAGGGCTTTTCCTCATTTTGGTGGTAATTTTCCTTCCGAAAGGGATAACATCCCTTCTCCAAAAGGCATACGCTTATTTGCGCGAAGATACAAGCAAGGCGAAGAAAATTGAAGAAACTTGACTATTTTAGAGAGCTTTTAGGCATTAAGGTTCTCGATGTGAAAGATGGCTACTCCAAAGTATCTATGAAAATTGCCAAAGAACACACAAACTTCTTAGGCGCAACTCATGGCGGCGCAATTTTCACGTTGGCAGACTGCGCGTTTGCAGAAGCCGTGAATTTCGGAGACACGCGAGCGGTTGCGGTTCAAGTGAGCATAAATTTCCTTAAACCCAGTTCAGAAGGCGATGTTCTGACGGCTGAAGCGTTAAAAGTCTCCGAAGGAAAAACCTTCGCGCTGTATAACATAACCGTTAGTAAGGAAGACAAGTTAGTGGCTTTGTTCTCAGGGTTAGCGTACAAACTGCAGCCTGAAAAGTAACATTTGCAAATGCCGTATTCCTATTCCACCAGTTTCAAGCAAGCAATCCTGATATTCAAAAGTGTTAAATCACAAAAGCACCTGATATCACGTAATTACGGAAGTGGTTCCTCATGGAAAACGAATTACTAAAAAAGCTCGCAGCCAAGACCTTGACAAAAGACGAGTTGCGCCGAAAAGTTGAACACGATTTCAGTTTGCTGCCGACGCTGCTCACGGGCTTGTCCTCTCCGAAAGCGGCAATCCGCTACGGCTGCGCCAAGATACTAATGGACCTCAGCGCTGAATATCCAGAGAAACTGTACCCGTACATGGATACCTTTGTAGCGCTCTTAGGCAGCAAGTATCGCATTCTCACGTGGAACGCCATGGCTATAATTGCGAATCTGGCCAAAGTGGACAAGGAACAAAAGTTTGACGCTGTTTTTGACAAGTACTACGGTTTCCTAAAAGATGAGTATATGGTTACGGTCGCTAATATTGTCGGCAACTCGGGAAAAATAGCCTTAGCAAAGCCGCATCTTATCCCAAAAATAACTGAGAAGCTTTTAACTGTTGAAAACCTCTCTGTGACACCGCATTTAACTGACGAATGCAAAAGAGTTATCGCTGAACACGCAATTGGAGCGTTTGATTTGTTTTTCGACAAGGTTAAACAAAAAGAGAAAGTGTTCGCTTTCGTTGAACGACAGCTTAACAGCTCTAGAAGAACCTTGCAGGCTCAAGCTGAGAACTTCCTCAAGAAATGGCGCTGAGTACACGTAGCTGTACTTTCTCATTGTTTGTTTTGGTTGTGTTTGTACCGCCAGAATGCAAGGTATGGCGCTTCCAAATTCATCTGCCAGAGCACGGCAGATAATTCGCCGTAGTGCACCATGTCTTCCATGACCATGTGAGTAAGCGCTGTCTCCAACGTTATTTGCGTGTTTGGTTTGTCCCCCCAAGGAATCACGACTTTCCGGTTCCAATCTTCAGATTTCACGCTCGCGAGGAACTCTTCGGTGGCGCCTTTCACGTGAAGCATGTACTCTTTCAGCATGCCGATGTTATGGTATGTTTCGAAGTTTGGGTCCTTCCATTCGCTGAAGCGGTTAGGCAGAATGTAGTTTACCCATCTGTCTTCCACAAGCGTAAGGTGCAAGAACACGTTTCTTGCGGAGTCAAAACTTAATCCTCTGGATTTTACGATTTCAGTCCAAGGCAATTTTGCCAAAGCGTCAAAGTACAGTTGGCGGACTGCATGGTTGTAGCGAACTAATTCTATGATGTTCATTGAAGCTGTGTAGTTGTTGTTGGATACTTAAGTTTTGTTAGTTTGCGCTGAAATTTGTTGGGTGGCTACGGGCGCAGAATGTTGATTATGCCCTTTTTCCTTTTTCCCAGTAATACAGAAACAGGTCTTTAACCCAGTTAAGGAATGTGGGGTGCTTCCCGAAGAACCCAGCGTAATCCACTCTTCCTCCAACTTGACGGAAACAGACAGCTCCTTCCTTTTCGGTGAGAACAACTATTGCGGGAAGGTCTGGGAGACCTCTAATTTGCGGGGTTGCACTAGTTGGGAGTCGAGTTTCGGGAATGAGAAAGCGGAGTTTTAAACCCTTCCGAATTTGTTCGTCCATCATTGGTCCCATCCGTTCTGGGATTGTGCCCTCTGCTATTCCCCACCCAAACTGCTCAGCCTCCACATACGCTCGTTCAGCCCTATTCAGGTTTTCAATCATATCCATGGCCAAGCTCGCTTGCGAAAGTTCACCTAACCGATTCACAAATTGCAGAGGAAGACGCATGACGTCATGCGCCGAAAAATATTCTTTGTATTTGGAGGCAAACTCTAAGGAAGAAGAGAGTTGCAACACAAGCTTGCCGTACTCAGCAAGGGTGAACATGCCATCAGATTGCTTTCGCACAAGCGAAGCCGCACTAAGTCGTTCAAGTTGCCTGAAAGCTTCCGTTGCAGTCACGTCTAGTCGGCGGGCAATTTCCTGCATTTTCAGATTTTCCTTCTGAAGTTCCCTCAGTATGCTGAGTCTGCTTTCGCTTGCAAGCTCAAAAAACAACTTTTCAATTCCTGCCTCATTCTCCATTTTCTTATCACCGATGCTAAAGTCTTTGCACTACTGCTTACTTCTAAGCATCTTCATCAAATAAAACTAATCATCTATCAGCGCCTTCACAGTAAAGCGAGGCAGTTAAAAATGGAAAACAAAACAAAGAACAAAGAACGGGTCTTCTCTGTTGAGCTCAAGTCGAAGAGAAACCTCAAGAACGTTACCTTGGCAAACGGTTCCAGCGACAGCGTGCTCGTGGAGGGCACAATAGGTGAACTGGTGCAAGCCACTTTCGCGGAAGGCATAATTCTAGAAGTCGTCGGCAAGAACGGTGTTCTCAGAATTGACCTCGGAGAAGACGAGATTAAGAAAGCAACTGAGTAAAGCCAAACCGGGGTGAAAAATCATTGAGAAAACTGAGCAAGACGAGAGTTGTGGCTTCAGCTATTGGCATTTTTGCCGGACTTGGCGGTGCATCTCATGGTCCCGGTGAAATGCTTCAGGGCAACATAGCTCCAAGCGGAATCCTGATAAAAGCTTGGCCTGAGTTGACAGCGTTAGATGGAGAGCCTGCTATGACTATCATCCCCAGCTTCCTCGCAGCTGGTATCTTTGCAATAATCTTCGGCGTAATAGTTGCGGTGTGGACTGGTGCATTTATCCAAAGGAAGAACGGCGGTCTAATGTTGATTCTGTTGTCAGTCGTAATGCTTCTTGTTGGTGGAGGTATAATTCCGCCACTGTTCGGAGTCGCAGCGGGAGTTATCGGCATATTGATTAATCATGGTGCAGCGCACTCCACGGGGGTGTTGACACATGACTAAGGCATTGATTGTTTACGGGACTCGGTACGGAGCAGCAGCCAGCACATCCGAAGAAATTGCCAAGATACTACGCCAAGAAGGAGTAGAAGTGCGAGTAGTTAACGCCAAAGAAGAAAAAGTAAGGGACATAGCCGATTATGACTTGGTCGTGGTTGGCAGCGGAATACTAATCAACAAGTGGACCAGCGAACCAGAAGATTTCCTTAAAAAGTTCCAGAAAGAACTCGCAAGAAAAAAAGTGGTGCTCTTCGTCTGCTGCGGTTCTGCCGCTCAACCAACAACCGAACCACCTGAAGTAGCCGCAAAAGCAAAAACAAAATACCTTGATGAAAAAGCTGCCCAGTATCATCTGCAGCCTGCCGCTTTAGGCTTCTTTGGAGGCGTCTACAACTACAACAAAGTGCCATGGTGGGGCAAAAAGGCTATGGAAATGGATAGACCGAGAGTAGAAGCTGCCTACAAGCAAACAGAACCAGGAATATATGACACACGAGACTGGAACGCTATCCGAAGCTGGGCAAAAGAACTCGCCCAGCGCTTTCACTCTTAACTCAACGAATCATGTTGTCACTGCATGTAAGCAATGTCATCCCACGGATGCCTGTAGAGACCCTGTTTAAGTCGATTCTGATCCAAGAAGTGACCTATCATGCCGATGGTCCTGCCCAACACAAACAAACCGTTCAATGCACCCATCTGAATGTACTCATCCGCTTCATTCTTCGGCATCTCGCTCCTCAACATGTCAACGAAGCAAATCCCAATGCAACCGTCAACGTTCAGAATGAGATTGTCTTTCTTAGCGGTCGTGATCTTCTCCACCTCAAGGGCGAAGTCCAGAAGCGGGGTGGCCTTGAAGTGCTTCTTAGCGTACTCCTTAATGATAGTCACGCGCATGTCCGGGTTATGTACGCTCTTAACCAAATGCCCAATGCCCTGAATGTTCACGCCCTTCTTCTTCGTCTCCTCGACAAACTGAACTGGCGTTAACCCCCTGTCATAGACATCAGAGAACATCTGAGCTGCCCCGTCAATAGCACCTCCGAACCTTGGACCGATAGTCAGCATCCCACTCGCAACCGAGGAAATCAGGTCCTTGCCTGCCCTAGCCGCAACTATGGCGTTATGGGCACCCGCCACTGCAGGTCCATGATCAGCCGTTACCATGACGGTCATCTCGATGAACTTGGTCGCATAAGCCGGGAACTGGCGCTTGAACCACAGGATGCTGAGCACCCCGCCGATTCCTATGTCCTTCCTGACGACCTCTGAAATCGGCATCTTGCCATAAAGCAGTTCTTCACCTCGGTCGTCTGATATCGTGCAGATGAAGTTGGTGGGCTTCCTGATGAGGCCTTCCTTCACCGCCTTGGCGTAGTCTATCGGAACCTTCGGCACCGTGGGTTCCGGCTTTGGCTTGATAACTCCCTTCCTGACTAAACTCTCATATGTAGCCCTTATCTTCTGGTCGTAGTCATCATACGAGTTGGGAACTACAGCCCCAGCCTCTTTAAGCGCAGCGTTCTTTGCGTCAGCGGTTTCCGCCTCAGAACCCGCTTTTGCGCCCGCGTGACCGAACTGGACTTCAGTCTCAAAGGCCTTGGAGCAGGTCCCAGTGACCCAAATCACCAGCGGCTTTGTTATCTTCTTGTTCTTAAGCGCCTCAGCGATATCGTACTCGCCGCTGCCGCCTACCTCGCCCAAGCACACAAGCATCTTGACCTCGGGTATCTTCTCGAACCTGAGCAGGTGATCCAGCAGAGTGGAGCCCGGATAAGTGTCCCCGCCGATAGCTATGCCCTCATACAGACCATCCGTGTTTCTAGCGATAATGTTGTATGCCTCGTTGCTCAGGCCACCAGATTTCGACACAAATCCCACAGAACCAGGCCTGTGAAGCTTAGACTCGATGATGTTTTCGATCGTACCGCCAGCGTTGCCGATCTTGAAGCAGCCAGCTTTTACTCCGCCGACAGTCGCGGGCCCGATAATGACCTTTCCAAGGGCTTTGGCCTTGGCGGTGAGCAGTTTCATCCGCCTCTCTGGCACTCCCTCCGCGATTATCACAATGGTTCGTATCTGCGGTATAGCCAGCGCTTCCTCAGTTGAAGGCGCAGCCGACCTGAAGGATGCGAAGTTTATCATCACATCAACGTTGGGATGCATCTTCGCGGCCTTCTCAACGGTCTTGTAAATGGGTATCAGAATCTCGCGCTTGCCGAAGAAGAACTTCGCGAAGCTATCTGCGCCAGTCGGGTTGATTATTGCTGCGACTGACGGTGTCTCGCGGCCTGCCACATAGTCGAAGTCTAGCATCCTCTGCGTTGCATTGACTTGGGTGTTGTAGATGAATGACTGGGTGTTCTTGTCGAGCAGTTCATTTGCTGAGTTTTTCTTGGCTGACTTTGTTTTTGCCATTTTTACTTTCCTTCCTTTAGGGCCATGGAAACAATCTTGGTCATGTGGGTTTCTGGTCCATATACTTCAATCGGCACGCCTAGTTTCTCGCCGAGCTCTCTCATCTGCCGCAGGCCTTCCTGGTAGTTGGGGCCGCCTCTGCGGACGTAGATTTTGACCTTGTTCTCTTGAAGCTTCTTCTGATACTCTTTGAGGGCTTTGATTATGCCCTTGAAGGTGTTGGCTACATCAGTGAAATTCGCTATCCCGCCTCCTACGAGCAGGAACTTGCCCTTCGGGTTCTTCTTCCTAGTCATGAGGTCAAGTATTGTTTTAGCATAGAGATAAGTGAACTCCTCGCTCGGGTCTCCGGAATACTCTCCGTAATTGGCCAATTCATTCATGTAGCCAAGATCGGTGATGGTGTCCGCGTATATGACTGATGCGCCGCCACCTGCCACCATCGTCCAGACCCTTCCTTCGGAGTTGAGAACGGTGAGCTTGAGAGAAGCCCCAGTCTGAGAGTCCAAGTCCTCAATGTAAGCTTCTTCTTTAGTGAGGGTCCGACCGAAGGGCGCGGGAAACTCCATGCTTCCCCACTTCGAGCCGCTCTCGAAGTCGGCAGTGCTGTCCAGCTTGGCTGCAAGGTCCAGCGGGATAACCGAATCCTTCGTTACCACAATCGGGTTTATCTCCAAGTAGGTGAAGTTCAGATCCGCGTAGAATTTGAACAAGGTCTCGATGAACCCTGAAAGGCGCTTCTTGCGGTCAGCCGAGACCTTTCCCAGAAACCTCTCGATTTCAGCCTGAGTTGGGAATGTGCCGATGGGTACTTCAAAGCGTGATGCCTTGGCGTCGACGTTCCCGACGTTCACCCCGCCTTCGTGATAGAACATGATGGTGTCTCCGTTCCTGGTCGACATTATGGCGACATAGCATTCATCTGAATCCTTGTGTGGTACCATTGGTTCGATTATGAAGTGCGTGAGTTGCCCAACCGTTCCCTTGCCCACTGGCTTTCCGTTGGCATCGAATTTGCCGTAGATGGTTATCGGACCCTTGGATTTCTCTTCTATCCAAGCTTTGGCTTGGTCGTAGTTTACGCCTACAAGGATAAGTTTGTTTTTTCCTCTGCGCTTTATCAGCTGGTCGGGTTTGACGACTAGCTTCTCATTGGTCAGCCACCTGTATTGGTTCGGCATCTTCGCCATGTCGGTGTCTGGTCCGACGGTGACATACTTGTCTGGGATGTTGTACTTTCCGTCGGAGTAGTCCTTGAATAGACGGGCAAGCATGCGTTTGCCGTCTGCCTCCCTGATTGCTTTATGTGCCATTCGCATTTCCTCTATTCAAGCTTCTTCTTGAGCCTCTTAGCAATCTCGGCGATGAACTCCTCGGTGTAAACCTGCCTGTTTTTCGGGTGTGGTGTGGCAACGAGCATCAAATCGCCAGTAATGATGCCGCTTTCAACAGTCTCGATAGCCGCTTCTTCCAGCTTCTTCGCGAATTCGACGACTTCTGGTGTCTTGTCCAGTTCGCCTCTCTTTCTGAGGCATCCTGTCCAGGCGAATATTAAGGCCATGGGGTTGGTTGAGGTCTTTTCGCCTTTCAGGTACTTGTAGTAGTGCTTTTGGACCGTGCCGTGGGAGGCTTCAAACTCGTAATATCCTTGAGGGCTGACAAGGACTGATGTCATCATCGCTAGGCTGCCGTGGGCTGAGCCCAGCATGTCGCTCATCACGTCGCCATCGTAGTTCTTGCATGCCCAGAGCATGCCGCCCTCGGTCTTCATTATTCTTGCGACCGCGTCGTCGATTAGGGTGAAGAAGTAGTTCAGTCCGGTCTCGTCAAATTTTGCTTTCCAGTTTTTCTGGTATTCCTCTTCGAATATCTTGCGGAATTGTGCATCGTAGGTTTTGGAGATGGTGTCTTTTGCTCCGAACCACACGTGAAGTTTCTGGTCGTAGGCGTAGGTGAAGCAGGCTTTGGCGAAGCTGGATATTGACTTGTCGGTGTTGTGAATGCCTTGGATGATGCCCGGACCTTTGAAGTCTTGGATGGTTCCGCGCCACAGTTCTTTGCCGGCGCTGTTCGTGAACACCATCTCGGCCTTTCCAGCCTCTGGGACTCTGTACTCGCAGTTCTTGTACACATCACCGTATGCGTGTCTTCCGATGTGGATTGGTTTCTTCCATGAACTGACGGCGGGCGGGATATTCTTCACTAGAATTGGTGCCCTGAAGACCGTGCCGTCGAGTGCGGCTCTGATTGTGCCGTTGGGGCTTGCCCATTCTTGCTTCAGGTTGTATTCTTTTACTCGGTCTTTGTTGGGCGTGATGGTGGCGCATTTCACTCCAACGCCGTATTTCTTTATGGCTTCTGCCGCCTCGAGGGTTATTTTGTCGTCAGTCTCGTCTCTCTTCTTGAGTTGGAGGTCGTAGTATGCGAGGTTCATGTCCAAGTAGGGTAAAAGGAGCCTGTCTTTGACCATCTTCCACATTATTCTGGTCATTTCGTCTCCGTCTATTTCGACGATTGCTGTCTTCACCTTTATTTTGTTCAATCAGATTCCTCCTTCTTTATCACTTGACTGTATACGCGAGCAGTCCGCCCTCGTAAAGAATGTCCTTCTGTCTCTGGGAAAGGTTGTACCCGAGTTCGATTTTCAGGTTCTTGGTCTTGTCAACCAAGATGACTGACTCGTTGTTCTGCAATTTCTTCTTGATGTCGGGTATTTCAATCTCGTCGCCCTGCTCTATCTTGTTATAGTCAGCCATGTTCTTGAAGGACAGTGAGATTATGCCGAAGTTCACAAGGTTCGCCGCGTGGATTCGCTCCACTGACTTGGCTATGATGGCTTTGACGCCGAGGTACATCGGGCACAGTGCAGCGTGCTCTCTTGAGCTTCCTTGACCGTAAGACTCGCCGGCAACCACGATTGTGTGTAGGCCTTTCTTCTTGTTTTCCATGGCTCTCTTGGGGAATGCTGGGTCGATTGGTTCGAAGACGAATTCCGCGTATTTTGGCACGTTGGACCTGTATTTGAGTCTGGCTCCGGCTGGCATTATGTGGTCTGTTGTGATTTTGTCGCCGACCTTTATCCCGACGTTGCCTTTTATGTGTTCGGGCATTTTGTCGTTGACTGGGGGTGTGCCGATGTTCGGGCCTCTGGCGACTTCAACGTTCCTGTTAGCATCCTTTGGGAAGATGAACATTGAGTCGTCGATTATGAATTTCGTTGGCATGTTTACCTTTGGGTATTCGATGCTTGTTTTCCTTGGGTCAGTGAACTTTCCTGTTATTGCTGCTACAGCTGCAACCTCTGGGCTCACTAGGTAGACCTGCGCGTCTGCTGTGCCGCTTCTTCCCTCGAAGTTTCTGTTGCTTGTCCTGAGGGATACGGCGGATGTTCTGGGGCTCTGGCTGTTGCCGATGCAGAAGCCGCATGTGGACTCCAGCAATCTAGCGCCGGAATCTAGAAGGTCACCGAGGTAGCCGTCTCTTGTTGCCATCTGCAGGACTTGCCGTGAGCCTGGCGCGACCCCGAATGACACGTCGGGATGAACTTTTTTGCCTTTCATGATTTTGGTCACGGTGGCTATTTCTTTGTAAGAAGAATTGGTGCAGGAACCGACCATCACTTGGTCCACCTTTATGTCCTTCATGTCGCTGACTCGGACTATGTTGCCTGGGCTGTGCGGCGCCGCTGCAAGGGGTTCCAGTTCGCCGAGGTCAAGGTCTACAACTTTATCATACTCTGCGTCATCGTCAGCTTTTAGCTCTACCCAGTCTGCTTCCCTGCCTTGGGCTTTGAGGAACTTCCTGGTCTCCTCGTCCGAGGGGAATATGGAGGTGGTGACACCCATCTCCGCGCCCATGTTGGTGATTGTGGCTCTCTCTGGGACAGTGAGGTTCTTTACGCCGGGTCCGGCGTATTCCATGACGACGTCGACGTTGCCCTTCACCGTGAATATTTCCAGCATCTTCAAGACCACGTCTTTGGCGCTGACCCATGGCTGGAGACTGCCTTTCAGGTTTATTTTGTAGACTTTCGGGCATGTTAAGTAGAATTCGCCTCCGCCCATGGCTACAGCGACGTCTAGTCCGCCGGCTCCGATGGCTATCATGCCGATGCCGCCGCTGGTGGGTGTGTGGCTGTCGGAACCGAGAAGGGTCTTTCCGGGTTTGCCGAACCTCTCCAGATGGACTTGGTGGCATATTCCGTTTCCAGCCTTTGAGTAAACGATGCCGTACTTGGCGGCTACTGTTTGAAGGTACCTGTGGTCGTCGGCGTTTTCGAAGCCCACTTGGATGGTGTTGTGGTCTACGTAGCTCACGGAAAGTTCGGTTTTAACCTGTTTCAAACCCATTGCCTCGAACTGCAGGTATGCCATTGTTCCTGTGGCGTCCTGAGTTAGGGTTTGGTCAATTTTGATGCCTATTTCGTTGCCGGGCACGTATTTGCCCACAACTAGATGTTTTTCCAGTATTTTTCGAGTAAGGGACTTGCCCATAGTTTCTTCTCCTTTTGGAAATCATTGTACTTCTCACACTTATATAAATTGTCAATTTACACTTGCACTAATGAATGGGAATACTTTACTTTATAATTGTTTTTGGTGCTAATTTTTAATTGTTTGTCAACAGTGTTTTGGAGGAATATGGCAGACCCGCTGGGATTTGTTCCCGACTCAGCGCTATTTGGCTTTAAGTGCTTGCAACTCCAATTATGGTAGAATATTGGCAAAATATTATTAACTACTTATTATGCGTGAAATAAAATATGAGTAAAAGAGTATTAATTATTTTATTGGTGTGCGCTTGTTTACTGGTGTTTCTTGTAGCGTATGTCCTATCAAGTTCTTCTTCGTCAACAGGCAATCCAACGCCAACTCCTACTCCGAGTGTTTCTCCTTCTCCGTCTCCTACTCCTTCACCCAGCAGCACTGCTTCACCAACTAGTACGTCTTCGCCGACAGCCAACCCAACATCAAATCCCACTCCTACTCCGAGTGTTTCTCCTTCTCCGTCGCCTACTCCTTCGCCCACTGTCCCGCCCCATGAAAATGTCGCGGATCATGAAGACCCAGCAGATTATACTTGGAATAGTTCCCAAGTTATTGATATAACATTAAATGGAAATTCAATAACCGTTAACCCAGCGGGCAGCGCAACTGTTGACGGCAGCAAAGTAACAATTACGTCTGCAGCCACATACAGAATAAGTGGCTCCCTCACTAATGGGCAAGTAATAGTAAATGCGACAGGTGCAGGGACTGTACGGCTCATCTTGAACGGCGTTGACATCCGCTGTTCTACGAGCTCTCCTATTTACGTCATAGACGCGAAAAAAACTGTTATCGTCCTTCAAGCAAGCACTGCAAATTACATAACAGACGGGGCATCGTATATTCTTGAGGCGGGGACGGATGAGCCTAACGCGGCAATTTTCAGCAAGAAAGACCTCACCATTTTCGGCGATGGTTCGCTGAATGTTGATGCAAACTATAACGATGCCATCGCAAGTAAAGACGGCATCATAATCAAGAGTGGTACCATCACTGTAAGTTCAGTGGATGATGGTATCCGCGGCAAAGACTATCTTGTCGTTAAAGGCGGAACCATCACTTTGAATACTGATGGTGATGGCTTGAAGTCTGATGATGATTCAGATGTCGCGAGGGGTTATGTTTCTGTTGAAGCTGGCGTGATTAATGTTGTGTCTGGCGCGGATGCTGTTGAGGCTGAGACAGATGTTACTGTGACTGGCGGCACAATCACTTTGACTTCAGGCGGCGGCAGCAACAACGTTGTAAGCTCATCCGCTAAGGGCATTCAGGCGAATGTTAGCATAATTATTGACGGCGGAACCTTCACTGTTGATTCTGCTGATGACGCCTTCAACTCAAATTACGAATTAACCATTAATGGTGGTTCTTTCGTCATTTCAACCGGAGATGATGCCTTTCACGCTGACTCCTCTTTAACAATTAACAGCGGAGACATCAATGTTACAAAATCGTATGAGGGTCTGGAAAGCGTAATTCTCACCATCAACGGTGGAACAATCCATCTTATCTCAAGCGATGACGGCGTAAATGGGGCTGGAGGTAAAGATAGTTCTGGAATGCTTCTAGGACCTGGTATAGGGCCAGGTATAGGTCCAGGTGGCTTCATACCTGGTAATTGTCATCTCTACATCAACGGCGGCTATATTGTGGTTAATGCCTTGGGAGATGGTATTGACATTAACGGTGCAATTGATATGATTGCTGGCACTGTGATTGTTGATGGCCCCCCGAGCATGGAAACCGCTGTGGACCATGAGACTCCCTTTAAAATGACCGGCGGCTTTCTGCTTGGGGTGGGCAGTTCGGGCGCACCTATAGCACCAGCACTAGGCCCTACCGATTTGTCAACTCAGTATTCAATACTGGTGAATCTTAACAACCCAATTCAGGCTGGCAACTTAATTCATCTGCAAACCAGCAACGGCACTGAAGTTTTTACCTTTAAGCCTACTAAGCGGTATCAGTCAGTAGTTTTCTGTTCACCGACTCTGGCAAAAGGTGCGTATGATCTTTATTATGGGGGCAGTTCAACTGGCACAGTGAATGACGGGTTGTATACAGGTGGAACGTATACTCCTGGAACCAAATATATTACTGTTACTATCTCCAGTATTGTAACGCGGATTAATTGATATTATTTTGGTGTCAAGCCAGAACATTGATAGCTGAAATCGCACTGCGCATGCTACAGGAATTCAAAATCACTTTCGCAAAGCCTTGATGGACAATTATTTAAGGTTAAAAGACTGTTTAATTAAATCAGCGAGTGTTATGCTGATGGACAAGAAGGCGGAAACGCTGTTTTGTCTTCTAATACTTCTAACGCCATTGCTCATCTTGCCCTTTGTTGAGTTTGCCTCAGCCAATTTTAGTCATTATTCTGCTCCAAAAATGACAATTTTATCTCCAGTTACAAACATGGTATACACCCAGTCAAGTATTTCCTTAAGCGTTGAAGTTGAAATGCGCAATTGGGACATGTCGAATTGGGAACAATTAGCCGAGTTGAAATATAGTCTAGATGGGCAACCTGTCGTTTCAGCAGCCATCAAAAATGAGGCTAACAATGCAGGCGTTGATGGGTTTGCAACTGCAACAATTTCAGGCGTAGCAGAAGGTGCTCACTCTCTGTATATTCATGGGCAAACAACCTTCAGCAAGTATTCTTCGTTATCCGCCAACTTTAGTTCAACTATCTATTTCGTTGTTAACTCCGTTACTCCAACCATTCAAGTAGTGTCTCCCCAACAAACAACCTACAATTCAATAACTGTACCATTAGTGTACAAGAGTGATAAGCCCCTAACTTGGGCAGGATGTAGCTTGGATCAAAACATGGTAGTTGCCTCTCTAGATAACGCAACTCTTACCAACCTGTCCAACGGCGCCCATTCATTAAGAGTCTACGGAACTGACAGCGCTGGAAAAGTCTACGCTTCTAAAGAAATCGCTTTCTCTGTTAATGGCAAAAATCCTCCAGTCGTCACTATTGATGTTGAAGCAATTATCAACGCAAGAAAATATTTACCCTCTGATTTCCAAAACCGGACTTATTGGCATCTAGTTTTTCACGTTAATGAGCCAACGTCTTGGATGGGCTACAGTCTGGACGGCGGTGTCAATCAAACTATTGAAGGAAACGTAATACTCAGTTTCTCGTATGGCAGCTCCACCATTATTGTTTACGCGGCGGACTTGTGCGGGAATATCGGCGCTTCTAGCCCGTATACTTTTACTTTAGCCGCGGGTGAAGCTGGATCTGCTTATGCTTCCCCAACTGCTCCCCAAATATCTCGGCCAGAGTTGACTTCTGAGCCCAGCCCAAGCAATAATCTGTTCCCAATGACTCTGATGGTAGTCTCGGTGGCTTTGGTAGCCATTGTTGCTTTTACTTGTGTATTTCTCTTCAAGTGGAATCACCGAAGAAAGAACGAGGTTTAATTTCTCAAGTATACTTTTGGGCGCTTCTAAGAATAAAAAATCATCAAAACGCTGCAGATAAATAACTATCAAAAATTAGAAATGATCTGCATCTTACAAGTTTAGTTAGACCCTCTATAAACAGGGACCTGGGTTATCGTGGTGGGGTCGCTGGGATTTGCTCCCAGCCGCCAGTGGCGACATCTCCCGCGATCCACTTTTTTGTTTAAATCTGCATTGATTTCCAGCGGTATGAAGAACAGCTCTAGCAACTTGCATCTGTAGAATAGACACAATCTCTGGATAGTGCGTAAGGCATGGCTAAAAATAGCCCACTTTGTACTTTACGCGACAATATTTGACCCATACGGGATTTGAGAACCCGCTGAGCGAAGTGCCAAAGCCCAACTTCCCGACTGCCGAATCGGATGTAGCGCTTAGGCTGACTTGGCCATCTCCTAAGAAGTGGGTGAAACACGTAGCATGTGCTGCTGATTCACGTATCCCGTATTTTCTGTAGAACCGATGACTTCCGGTAACTATGTCTGGCTCAGGATAGAGCTTGCTCGTCTCTGTCCAATTGTACTTCGCATCAGACGAATCACTCTCAATAACCTCTCCGTGTCGAGTACCGCCAGGGTCACCCCCCCAGCGTTACTTTCCTGACTGATTGGGCGGCAACACCCACAAGACCAAAGAGCAAACGGGTCCATCGATCATTGAGTTGGTGAGGCAAAATATACCAGTACCATGTGGGCAGGGACCGCGAAGTTCCAGGTAGGGGAGAAACGACTTCTAGGGTTCCCTCCAACTCTATCCAGACGTGGGACATGCCCACCGAGCCGACGTTGAGTATGTAGTCTAAAACCATTTTTTTGCAGTTTTGCACCATGACCAATAGCACAGCCTTGCCATTGTCGTGGATCTTGACCTTCCACTTGGAAGGGACGTTCTGCTGCGCAATAACGGGATCTACGTAGTATCTGGAGAACATCTCCGTAACATGATAGATATCCATAACACTTGGGAAAGAAACTCGTCTACCAGTCATTTCAGTTTCATCTCCAACTAAAGGATATTTGGCGAAACTTCCGTTTGTTTCCCTGCAGGCTAGTACCCAAATAGAACATCGCCAGTAAGTGCTTTTATATTTACGCCTCACAACCCACAAAGAAGCGCTATGCGTTGTGTGTGTTCACTCTTTCTTATCTTCAGCTTCTGTGCCAAGCAAATGCTTAGCCACCACCACATGCATATGACCGACTATGGCATTCAGACCAGCAACAATTGCCAACAGAAACCAAGACATTGATTCTAACACAAGAGTGATGTTCACGACATCACCTATGACTCCTAACGCAGCGAATATGAAGCAAGCATAGTGAGAAATGCCAGCAAAACGGCCACAATCACGAATCTCAGTCTTTACTTCTTCACGGTTCTTGAAAGGTTTATCATTCCACGTCGAGTCTAATTCTTCCTTTATGATAGACATCTTCACCGTAGCCTCCCTTTACTATAAGCCCTAATTATCTTTTTCAGGATTTAAAATTTAGTCCAACAAACCACCAATTTTACAACTCATAGGTGTTCTGGAGAAAAAGGATGCATAGAAAAGAATTGCCGAAAGAATCCAAAAACATTAAGAGAAAAACAAGCAAATCAGAATATAAGGTAGGTAGATGAGGTGGCTATGAGCGAAGAAAAACAAGATAAGCACTTCCCCGTCTGGGGACTTGATAACTTCATCAGAAGGCTCACTGATAACCCAAACAAATACTGCTCCTATGTTACAGAGGGTCAGGTGGTTGCCGACCTTGGCTGTGGTCCAGGCTACTACACAATGCCTTTAGCTGAATCTGTTGGTCCTGAAGGAAAGGTCTACGCTGTTGATTCGGATGAGAAAGCCATTCGAGCATTAGGAAAAAAAGCGAGTAAACATGGCTACCACAACATCGAAGCACATGCTACATCTGCCTCCGACCTGAGCTTCATAGAAGACGGGTCTGTTGATTTCGTTCTCGCTTGTGACATGTTGTGTTCCATGGCACCAAGATACCGTGAGTCAGCGGTAAACGAAATCAAACGCATCCTAAAGCCAACTGGTAAGGCATACCTAAGCGCCGCCTTAGGTGCTGTCCTGGGGCTATGGAGCAGCAATATAGGTAGAGCTGACTGGGAGAAGATACTTGAAGGATTCAGGGTCGAGCGACGGGGTAATGATTGGGCTGTGGTATCTACAGCATAACGAAGTGCACTTATTCAATGGAAACTGAAATCAACAATTCTCCTTTTTTGCATTATAATTTAATCCCAAACCAACTTTTGCATGAAGACACGAGAAAGCGCACGTTATCCTTTGATAGTAGCTAGACTGATTAAGCAACAAATTTTGTTACAGAAATCATGAAAACTAAACTGAGCTAATTAGGCTGCAATGCAACTTATATCCGTTTGACAGATATAACTAAACAGAGAAAGTCATGTCACTTGTACCTGAATTTGAGTTAGGGTTGTGGAACGCTTGGATTTTCATGGTTCCTTCTTTGTTACTTATGCTTCTTTGGCTTCTCGTGATGACAAAAAAACGTGCACCAGGAGCAGATATGCGCATGTCCAAGTCTAAGCTGTCGTTTTGCCTTGTCTCCAAGTTTATTTATTTTGCAGCCGTGATATACTCTGTTTTCATGCCTCTAAAATTAGGGACAGTATGGTTCTACGCAGGTCTTCCAATTACGCTAATAGGATTAGTTGGAAGCCTAATGGTTGTAGTGAATTGGGCTAACACTCCAGCTGGGGAACCAGTTACCAGAGGTATATACCGCTGGTCTAGACATCCTGGTTATGTAACTGAAGTTTTGCTTCTTTTAGGTGTAAGCATAATCTCGGCTTCATGGGTTTTCTTGTTGTTTCCCATAATAGTCGGAGTTGGAGCAGCATATTTCATAAAGATTGAGGAAGCCCAGTGCATTGGTCATTACGGGAACGCCTATCGAGAATACATGGGTAGGACTCCAAGATGGATAGGACTGCCTAGACCTGGGAAAAACAACAGAGATGATTAGATTTTTCGTTCTGTTCTCAGGTTTTCTACAAATAACGGTTAATGAACGTAGATTCTTGAAGAGTTCAGTTCTCTTTTTTACTTTTAGCTTCTATGGCATCTAGATGAACAGCTAGCATCCAAGTAATCCAGCTCACTGTGGCTGATAGACCTAGAAAGATTGCCAGCAGAAACCAAGATATCGGTTGTAAGACAAGAGTGATGCGCAAAGCATCGCTAACAACCCCTAATACAACGAATACAATGCCAAGCAACCATAAAACGAAAGCTCCATCGCAGTGTGCCCCACCAGCAGCCACTATCTCTTCACGTTTCATCGCGCACTTTCTTAATCTCACTAATATCACCTCCTCCCAAGCTAAAAAACAAAAAATTGCTATTTTTTTCTTAGCTTAAATCACTTGTGCCATTGATTCAATCCCAGTTGTTTTCTTCAATCATTCTTCTAAGATTCTGGCTAGTGGAATCCATTTTCGCTTTGATTCCTGCCAGCGTGTACGTGATTTTGTCATGCTGCTTACCTCACTGGAGGACAGGACGCTGTGCAGGGGATTAACTCGGTACTCCGAGTACTCCAAGAGGGTAGAATACAGGCTGTTCCCTTGGGTATGGTAGCGCACGGGATTTGTTCCCAGCCCTCAAGGCGATGTATCTCCACTTTTCATCGTTTCTTCGCGGTCTATCTTCCCTTTTTCTTTTTCAGGTTGTGCTTACCTCTGCTTCCCCCAGAACAGAGTCTATGATCTGTTTCTAGTCCAAAAGGAAGCGGTGAAAAGGCGGAGTTAGGAGATTCGCTGTTTTGGCTGGGGAACTGAGTAGAAGTAAAAAAGTTTGCAGTTCAATGTCAAAAGTTCAATTTTACAACAGGACTACTCGCCAGTACCTTTTGCCTATTCTGCGTCGAATCGACGTTGGTGACCATATGGCTAAGATAGGCAGGATTGTGGGGTTGAAGCGTCAACATGTTAAGTATTATGTTGGGAAGCTGGAAAGGGCTGGGCTTGTTCATCGTGTGAAACGAAGTAGCATTGTGGATTATGAGTTGACTGATCGAGGTAAAAACTTGCTCACGTCATGTGAGGGCGTGGTTTTCCCTGGAGAGTTGTATCGGTTGGATAAGTGTCAGGTGGCTTACGGGATACGTCGTGAAGGGTTTTTGCCTGTGGATTTTAAGCGTGTGGAGATGCAGAATTGGATTGCGCTTCTTGG
>Ga0214474_1000435_pt1 | contig 20857 bp, 10 predicted proteins | sample RVTome_2_FD_187335 | JGI IMG/M metagenome (GOLD analysis project Ga0214474, IMG submission 187335) | Soil microbial communities from uranium-contaminated site in the Upper Colorado River Basin, Wyoming, United States - RVT95D214 HiSeq ...
AGATGCCGGGGATCTGATCGCCGAGATGCGCGGGGTCTCTGATCGGATTAAGGGAATAGAGGATATATTGAAAGAAAAGGAAGAAAAACTCCAGGCCTTTCTCCTCGTCATCCCCAATATACCCCATGCGTCGGTACCTTTAGGAAAGGGAGAGGAAGAGAACAAAGAGGTGAGGAGATGGGGTACGCCGCCTTCCTTCGCCTTTGAGCCCAAGCCCCACTGGGATATCGGCGAGGCCCTCGACATCCTCGATTTTAAGGCAGGCGCCAAGCTGGCCGGGGCGCGGTTCACCCTTTACAGAGACCTCGGGGCCAGGCTGGAGCGCGCCCTGATCAATTTTATGCTCGATCTGCACATCAATGAGCATAGCTATCTGGAGGTGCTCCCCCCCTTCATGGTCAACCGGGAGGCGATGATCGGTACCGGTCAGCTTCCCAAGTTTGCGGAGGACCTCTTCAAGATCGAGGGGCTGGACTACTTCCTCATCCCCACGGCCGAGGTGCCGGTGACCAATATCCATCGGGAGGAGACCCTCGACGAAGGGGACCTGCCGCTGTACTATTGCGCCTATACCCCCTGTTTCCGCAAGGAGGCGGGTTCGTATGGCAAGGACACCCGTGGTATCATACGCCAGCACCAGTTCAACAAGGTAGAGCTGGTGAAATTCACCACGCCGGAGACCTCGTATGACGAACTGGAAAAACTCCTGGCAGATGCCGAGGAGGTCCTGCGCAGGCTGGATATCCATTACCGGGTGGTCTCCCTCTGCACCGGTGATCTGGGGTTTGCCGCCTCCAAGACCTATGATATCGAGGTGTGGCTTCCCAGTCAGGCGATGTATAAGGAGATATCATCCTGCAGCAACTTTGAGGCGTTCCAGGCCCGTCGCGCCTCGATACGCTTCCGCCGGCAGGGGAAAAAGGGGACGGAGCTGGTCCACACCCTCAACGGCTCGGGTCTGGCTGTGGGCAGAACCGTGGTGGCGATCCTGGAGAACTATCAACAGGAGGATGGCAGCGTGGTTATCCCCAAGCCCCTGCGTCCCTACATGGGGGGCATTGATCGAATAGAGAAAAAAAGGTAGAATAGCAATAAAGGGTTTCAGTTTTTTTAAAAAAGCTACCAGCTAACAGTTACAAGCTACATGTATCCCGCAATTAGCGGGATCCAGGAGGGATGGCCGAGCGGTTTAAGGCGGCGGTCTTGAAAACCGTTGGGCGTTTACACGCCTCGTAGGTTCGAATCCTACTCCCTCCGCCAGAATTTTTGCAAGGCAAAAATTACCAGTAGCTTATAACAAGTGGCTTATAGCTTTTTGAATAATAATTGGCGAGATCTCGCTAAAAGTCTTTCAACAGATCAACCATCAATTTTCATTAATATCAACCATTTAGACATATTAAACTCAACTTCTCATTCACTTCTATTTTCTCTCTTCGAAGCGGTTTCACCCTGTCGCCGTAGCTGCTGTCACCTACTAAGCGGTAATGTCCCAATTAAGACATTAAAATTTAGGCAGTTCTATATTTCACAGACCTGGACCCTGAAATCTTGATGTTGAATAAAAATGAGACAAAAGGTATAATAATAAGAGTTTGACAGAGTTGTATACTTAAATATATATGTAGTTAGCTGGGCTAAGGAGACTTATGGACTTCGAGGCACTCTGCAGGCGGGTCGATGAGCTTTTGGCGATAAAAAGCGGACCATCGATGACAGCTCAAGCCGAGCTGTACAACGGTGCCATCGGTGTGATGCAAGCCCTTTATGGACCCGCCAGCAGTCAAGAGCGCGATCTTCGGGGGCTGGTCGATGCGATTGGCGGGAAGGAGCCACATCAGGGTTTCAGGATTATTAAGGCGATTGAAGCCATCAGGGGAGCACTCAAGTCAATAAAGTCGGAAATCGAAGCGGGGTTTGTCGGTTCGCTCCGCGCGACCATCTCCGGCGAAGTCCTTGCGGACCTGATCAAGCTGGCTCGGGCTACCTTGGAAGAACCAGGCGATGACGCAAAAAACGTGGCCTGCGTTCTTGCCGCAGCGGCGTTTGAGGACACGCTAAGGAAGCTGACAGACCTCCGGGGCGTTCCAGCCTCAGACAGGCTCGCGGACGTGCTATCGGCCCTGAAGGACGCGGGCGTACTCCAGGGCGCGCAAGTCGGTATCGCGCAGTCCTACTTGCAATTTAGGAATCGAGCACTCCATGCGAAATGGGCCGAAGTGGATCGGGCTTCCGCACAGGGCGTGTTGTCGTTCACAGAACAGCTTCTCGTTTCAGAGTTCGCGTAGTGGGCAGCCGAGATCAGGTGGCCGCCCAACATGACGTTGCACCCGACGGCCGCCGGTATAATCGCGAGCAGCCGCGGGTGAATGCCAGGTCGTTGGGCAGGAGGACATAATACTGTGACTGAGGGGGTTTGGAAACATCTTCCTTATGCGATCTATCTGGATACGAACGCATTACGCGCGGCAGGACTCAACCTGGACAAACAGTGGATCAATGAACTCCTTTCTATTACTAACCAGTTTGGCATGAGCCTGTGTATATCTGAGCTTGTTCTTGCGGAATGGTGCGAGCATATTATCGAAGTATTAGAGAGCAACCGGCAAAGACTGTTATCATCAATAACCTTGCTAAAGCAGTATGATATTGCGGTACCAAATATCAAACCAGATGAAATTAGTCTACCGGAGAAGACTCGACTCATCGAGGTGGTGTCCAGTAAGCTGAAAGCCGCTGGCTTTAAAGTGATACCGAACTGGGATGCCCCATTATCTCGGCTATTGAGCGAAGCTGTGGGAAAAAAGCCACCCTTTGGCGAAGGTGGCAAAGGCCTATGCGATGCAGTCATCTTAGAAAGCTATGCGAAACACGCAAAAGAGAATTTCGCCGAACCCAGAGTGTTAGTCGTGAGCCAAGATGGCGCAGTGAAGCGTTCCGAGGACAGGTTCAAAGAACATAACATTGTTGTTGATTTTGTGAGTGAATCAGATATCGTTAAAAAAATCAAATCCTTGCTCAGCGTCGAGCAAGCAGCATCCATAGAAGCCAAGAAATTACAACTGCGGGAGTACATTCTAACCTATGAACCAACAATCTTAGACTTTGTTAGCAAGACGCCACTGAAGATTACCGACTGGATGCTTTACCTGCCCTCCACAGAGCAGGGTGATAGAATTAATGGAACGATAGAAGGTATTCTCTCCGTTAAACCAGTAAAGATAATTGATGTCATCGGCGGTGTTCCAACCTATGGAGTAGAAATAGCACTAAACCGATACCCTGTTACGATATTCGTCGAAATCGAAATGAACATCGTTGTGCGCGAATATAGTACTGGGGGGCTCCTCGCTATGATGCAACCCAGAGCTATCGTTCAGCCCAAAGCGTTTGACGGTAAGACACTCACGCCTCTGGAAAATACTTTTTTCGACCGAAAGGCTGGGGAAGTCACCAAAACGATAAAGAGCAGCGTAACGGTAGGCGCTTCGCTGGATGCTGAGAAAGAGAAGGTGAATGTCTTAGATGATTTTAGAATTGAGAGAATACCCTGAAAAGAGATTGCTTAACAACACCATGCAGCGAATCGCCGAAAAAGCTGCAAAGGACGTTTGATCTCGTGCTAATTCCATGCTAATTTTCAAATTAAAGAACGTAAACAAATGTCTTAAAAGTTTATTTCCGCTCCGCCAATAGAAACGAGTAAACAGCCTGGGGCAGGCGAGACGTTGCTTTGCCTGCGTGCCCCTAAAGTTGCCCCCTCAGAGGTATGAAAGGGGGGCTCGTTACTTCTAATTAACTTCTGAAGTGCCCGGAAACCGAGGAAAGAGAAGGAGGGGGAAGGACGCGCTAGCTTATATCCCCCACATAACGGAATTCTCTCCCCCGTCCAATAAGACATTCAGAGGTTCCAAATGCTTTATGATGAGAGATTTTTAGCTAGTATTCCCCAGCCAGAGAGTAATGAACGGCGGTCACTAGTCAATCTCAAGGCCAGATATCCTTGGCTTCTACGTAAATTGAGCGACTGGTATTCGGTGCTGTTACCGGATGGCAATACTAATTTAGAGAGTCGCCTTAAATCATTGAAGTCTGCGGCCTTTACGGCTGGTTTTTGGGAACTTGTGGTCTATCGGTATTTAAAGCAGGTTGGACACGATGTACTTTATGAAAAAGAGGTAGAGGAGAAAACACCTGATTTTTACTGGCCTAAGGAAAAAATTATTGGTGATGTGATTTCAGTGTCCGATCCGCACTATGGGGAACGTGAAGAAAAATTTATACATGAGTTAGAAAATGATCTCAACAATCTTTCTCTTTCATTCGATGTTTTCATTACGTCTTTTCGCTTTTCTGGAACATCTTATAGGAGACGTGATGTCCTTGGCTGGTTCCGCTCGCTTGCAGAAAAGCCTTTAACCGATTTCGGGGATGAAACACTAGAATATGATGATGGGGAAACTATGATTGAGTTTATTCTCTTGCCCCGTTCAAAAGACTCGATCGTTAGGGCACTTGGAATGTTTGAGTTGGACGCTGAGCAGATGAAGAAGGTTGTGAAGGGACGGCTTAAAAAGAAAGTGAGAAAATATCAGGGCTTGATAATCGTATTTGCTTGCTCAGGTTTAGGGTTTTGGAACCTTAATGAAGATACTTTATTTATGTCATTATATGGTGATCAGCAGATATACCCGATAAAGGATCAGAAAGCCAAGAAAGTTACAGGCTGGGAGGAAACAAGGGCTACGAATGGGGTATTTAACAACCGCTGGGACAATGGCAAACCAGCCAATGACCGCCTTCTTGCTGTGATCTACGTAGATAGAGTTCCACAAAAAGAGAGGTTATTCCTTCGTATTAAGGTCTACCATAATCCATTCAGCAACCCCCCGCTATCCAGTGATTTCTTCTCTGACTGCGCTCAATTTATAGTAAGTGATAATCAAGGAGACGATATAAAAATGAAATGGGTCAATAAAGACTTGATGATGTTTGAATTAAGTTGATTTGAAGGCATGATCTTTAAAATTCAACCTTCGGATTCCATCTGCTTATTGAATCAGCGCAGCAGATTTATCCTGCAAATTGGAATTTTTTAGCTTTTCCCCGCACAGGAGGGAAGGTTAAAAGCAAGATTCCCTTATTTGGCGAATTTTTTTATCGGAAAAGATAAGGCAAACAACAAGAAATTGACCAGCACTACCGTGGCGCCGGCTGGCAGATCGGCGTAAAAAGAGATGGTGATGCCGGCGAGGACCGAGAAAACGGCAATAACCGCCGCAATTATCATTGCCGCCTTGAATCCTTTGGCAATCTGCAAGGCCGTAGCTGCAGGTAGGATAAGCATAGCCGATACCAGCATAATGCCGACTACCTTGACGGCCAAAACCACGGTAATGGCTGTCAGAAACATCAGCGCAACATTGATCCGCTTGGTATTTATTCCCGTAATCTTGGCGTACTGCTCATCAAAGGTCGTCGAAAAAAGATCATTATATAAAAATATGATAACCAGTAGAATAACCACGGATAGACCTACTGATAGCAACACTTCTTGGCTGCTGATGGCCAGGATGTTGCCGAATAGATAGCTGAAAAGATCGACATTAAATCCATTAGACAAACTGGCCAAAAGCACCCCACTGGCAATACCGACTGCGGATACGATGCCGATGGCGGCATCGCCGTAGATTTTAGCCTTCTCCGTGAGCTTCAATACCAGATATGAGGCCAAAATCACCACGGGTATGGCTACATAAAAGGGATAAAAACCCAAAAAAAGGCCGAGGGCGATAGCCCCGAAACTGACATGGGAAAGGCCGTCGCCGATCAGCGACAATTTACGGAGCACTAAAAAGAGTCCGAGTATGGCGCACAGCACGGCGATGAATGATCCGGCTAAGTACGCCCGCTGGATGAATCCGTAACTGAGAAAATGGAGTAGTGTCATATCACGTATGCTGGTGGCAGATGAGATGCTGGGAAAAGGGGCCGAAGTATTTTTCCATTTCTTTCGACTGGCAGAAATCGGCAAAGCCTCCGTAAAAAACAACCCGCTTGTCCAGATACAAGAGCTTACCGGCATATTGGCCGATATGCGCCGTGTCGTGCGTGATGATGATGAGGGTAACGCCCTTATCCTTGTGCAGCTTTTCTACCAATTCAAAAAAATGTTCGCGGGTCTGGGGATCCAAAGCGGTGCTCGGCTCGTCTAAGATGAGCAGTTCCGGATCGGAGACCAGGGCCCGAGAGAGAAAGACCCGCTGCTGCTGGCCGCCGGAAAGTGCGCCTATCAACTTATCTTTGAGGCGCACAATGTCCATTAGATCGAGCGTTCTGAGGATTGTTGCTTCGTCGCTTCGCTCGAATTTTTTGGGGAAAGACTTGTGCGATAAGAGCCCCAGGCCGACCACCTCCTTGACCGTGGCCGGGAACAAAGGGTTGAACACGTTCACCTGCTGCGGCAGATAGCCGATCCGGTCCCAATCGCTGAAGGCTTCAAGGTCCTTGCCGAATATCTCGACCCTTCCCTTGTGTTTGCCCTCTAGTCCGAGGATCACCCTGACGAGTGTGGTCTTGCCCGCGCCGTTGGGGCCGGCTAAGGCGACATAGTCACCTTTGTCTATGGCGAACGAAACGCCGGAAAGGACTTCCGTTGAGTCATAGCTGAATGACAGGTTCTTTATGGATAAGACGGGGCGCATATTTTTATCGGCATTCGAGCCCGATCTTTAAGTTCTCCAAATCGGCATTCAAGATTTCAAAGAAGGAGACGCCGCGCTTGAATTGATCTTTGGTTAGATTGTGGGCGGCGTTCAAAAGCAACATCTTGGCGTTGGTCTCTCTGGCGATGGTTTCGGCGATTTTCGGGCTGGCCAATTCCTCATAAAAAACATAGTATATGTTATTTTTTTTGATCTGCTCCACCAGCCGGACCAGGTCCTTGGCTGTTGGCTCCGCATCCGGCGATACACCTTGGGCAGCCAGATACCTGAGGCCGTAACGATGGGCCAAATAGCCGAAGGCGTAGTGGCCGCCGTAGACGATCTCCTTGCTTTTACAGGCGCTCAGCGTTTTTCGAAAAGCTGCATCAAGCTCAATCAGTTTTTTATTATAATCATCGGCCTTTTGCTTAAAAAAGGCTTTATTAGCCGGATCTTTGGCTTCCAGGGCCTGCTCGATGTTCCGGGCCATTATCTTGGCGTTGTCGAAATCCAGCCAGATATGCGGGTCAAGCGCGCCACTAGGTTCGTCTTTGTCTGGGAATACCGCGGAAATCATCTTTGTCCCTTTGCTGGCATCCACCACGATGAGCTTTTTATTGGTAACGCCCTTGATAATATCTCCGGCCCACGGCTCCATGAATCTACCGGTATAGACGAAGAGATCGGCCTCGTTTATTTTGATAATATCGCTCGGCTTAGGCTCAAACGTGTGGGGTTCTACCCCGGGAGGCACAAGCAAGGAAACCTCGGCCTTGTCCGCCCCGATATTTTTGGCCATGTCATACAGCGGGAAAAGCGTGGTGATAATTTTAACCTTGCCGGAATCGATGCTTTTCGGCTTATTTCCCTGTATCACGGACAAGGCAATCACCCCCCCCACGATCGCCACTATCGCAATTATACCCACTATAATTTTATTCCCCACAGTATTCATGGTACATAAAAAACGTTAAATTGTCCAATCGCAACGGGTTACTTTTGCCGGCAGGTGTAACGAAAGGTTTGGGATTGTCAACGATCTCACAGTGCGTTACAATGCAACCAACGGAGAGATGGCCGAGCCAGGCCTAAGGCGCTCGCCTGCTAAGCGAGTGTCCCGGGAAACTGGGATCGAGGGTTCAAATCCCTCTCTCTCCGCCAGGAAATTTGCAGGGCAAATTTCACCTGTAGCTTATAACTATTAGCTGGTGGCTAGACATTGCTCGGAAATGTCTTTTCCGGGCACTTTTCTCAAAGAGAGAAACTCCTCAATAATTCTGGCGAAATCTGCCAAGACGCTTTTTTTACCTTGAAAACAAGAAAACAGCTCAGAAAGGCCATCATACCCGCCGCAGGCATGGGCACCAGGGTGCAGGAGATGACCCATGGGCTGCCCAAGGAGATGCTCCCCATAGCGGGCAGGCCCATGATCTCCTATGCCATCCAAGAGGCCGCCCTCTGCCATCTGGAAGAGCTCTATATAGTAATCAATGAACATAAGGGAGTCTTACGCCGTTACCTCGAATCAGAGGATTTAGCGATCGCAATACGCCCAAAGCGGCGAGGCCAAGCCGTTTCTCTGCCTCGTTTGACGTTTATCGATCAGCCCTTGCCTCTCGGTACTGGTGAGGCCATATACCGGGCACGGGCGCTGATAGGGCAGGAGCCCTTTGCCCTGATGATGCCGGACTTTGTCCTTTTCAGCCGCACCCCTTCCCTGGCACAGATGATACCTTTGTATGAGCGATTTGGAGACGATATCGTCGGCCTTATTGAGGTAAGAGCTAAGGAGGCAGAGGGGTTCGGGAACGTCGGGATCGTACAAGGGCAAGAGCAGGAGCCGGGAATCGTGGCAATCCGAGACATCACCGGCAAGAGCGCAGGTCCCCTCATACTCAGAGAAGGAGAGCAGGTGCTCAAGGCTGTTCCCCGCTGGATCCTCGGTTCGCATTTCTTCGAGTACATGGAAAAGACAAAAGGAAAGGGGGAGTGGGATGATACCCCGGCCTTTCAGCTGCTCTGTACAGAGCGAAAGGTGCTGGGGAGAATACTGGAAGGAAGAGGGTTTGATGCGGGCAACCCCCTGGGGTATGAGGCAGCTCAGGCCTTTGCCCAGGAACTTGACGCTCGCGGCAAAAGGTGATACATAGAAAGCAGGCAATCAAGATTTCCTCTCCCCACGGGGGAGAGGATGAAGTCCCGCTCTGTCGCTCTGCGACATCCCGGAATCAGATTTTGATACAAAGCAGGGCGGGACGCTTTGTATAAATCAGAGAGGTCGGGATGCCGCTCCCGCTCTTCAATATAGAAATAAGGAATACGGGATCCCGAAGCGGGAAAAGCGGCAGTGAGGGGGAAACCTTCAGGAACTCTAACCACCCTCACCCTGGCCCTCTCCCGCCAGCGGGAGAGAGGATTATTATGGCTCGTTAGGGTAAATTGTTATTTTAACTTCGGTTTTCAAAAGCGCCCATAGCTCAGATGGATAGAGCGTCGGACTACGAATCCGCAGGTCGGGCGTTCGAGTCGCCCTGGGCGCGCCAGGGATTTTTAAGGGGTTGGGCAATTGAGCCTGGCCCTTTTTCTTTTGCTGATAGATGGTGACAATTATTAGACTAAGATGTGCCGAAAAGTGCGTCTAGCTCATTATCCGCTCATTTCTAGCCTGCTTTTTTTCGGAAAATCCAATAATTTCAGCTTCTTTAAAGCCAGCAAGAATGGTTTTTTGGCAGCTAACTTGCAATAAATGCCAAACCATATATCCCGTTTATAGTTGTCTAGCTGTGTTTACTTTTTCCCCAAGGTCCATGAGGAGAACATAGTTGTCCTGTCTATTATTGCATTTTTTTGCATGGGGCTTTTTAAGGCTTGACTCTAATGCCGAAAATTTGATATGTTCCGCGCATTTATGATAGGGAAAAAACTTTTTAAGGCGGCAATTCTTATTATCGGTCTTTTGGTACCTGCCTTCCTCTGTGGCCAGGCATGGGCAGTTGATGTGCAGATCTCCCAGCTTACCGACGACCCCGACCCCGCTATCCGTGGCGTTAATTACACCTGTTTTGATGAGGCTAAAACAATCTAATGCGGTTTTTTAGTGTGTTAACGACTCTGTTTCATTCACGCCGGGCATTAGGATTCGCTTTCCTGCTCTGTCTCTTGCTGGCGGTTGCCAGCCCTGTGCTTGCGGCGGAATATGATTTGGTTCTAAACCATGACGACAGCCCCGACCCGGTGGCTGCCGGCGGTATCGTGACGTACTCCCTGCGGGTCACTAACGACGGCGATGACAACGCGATCAGCAATATCCAGTTAACGGACACGCTTCCCGGCGGAATTATCTTTCTGGACGCCACCCCCAGCCAGGGAAGCTGCACCGCGCCTTCCGGCGGCCAGTTTACCTGTGATCTGAGCACGCTGGCGCCTCATGCAGAAGCGACAATTGCGGTTCGGGTACGCACGACGGTGTCCGGCCCCATCATCAATTCCGCCGCCGTTACCAGCACTACCCCAGGTTTCATTGACCCGCAAACCAGCAACAACAGTCAGAATGAACTCACCACGGTGAACGCCGGCGCAAACCTGGCCCTGAACAAGGTCGCAAATCCGTCGCCGGCGGTACAATCCGGGGCGACACTGACCTATACCCTGACGGTTACCAACGCAGGACCCGACGCCGCCACCGATGTGCGCGTCACCGACAACCTACCCACAGGGTTCGTGCGTACCGGTTCGCTTCCAAGCGGCTGCTCCCAGGTAGGGCAGGTGGTTACCTGTGACATCACCGGCTCCATCGCCACGGGCGGAAACCAAGTGATTGGGCCGATAAACGGCACGGTTACCGCAGCCTCACCCAGCACCCTCACCAATGCGGCCAGCGTCACCATCACCAACAGTTCGGCGCCGCAGGACCCGGACATGAGCGACAACACCGTTACGGTCGACACCACGGTGACGTCAGGAACTGATCTCGCCATAACAAAGACTCAAAGCGTGGCAAATCCGATTATCCAGGGAAACTCGTTCAATTATGTCCTTACCGTTACCACCACGGGAGATAATCCGTCCAATATCTCTGTTACGGATACCATCCCCGTCAATTTTACTATCGGTATCCCCACTGGTACTGGCTGGTCCTGTGGGGTATCTGGGCAAGACATCACCTGCACCCGGCCTGCCGGTATCGGCTCAGGCAGCCAGACCTTGCCGGCGATCACGATCCCTGTCACGGCTACGACCACAGGGACTGGTATCGTCAATACCGGCACGGTAACCAGCACGGCCCCTGGTTTTTCCGACCCCGTCCCGGGGAACAACAGCAGCTCCGTTACCACCAACGTCCTGGCGCCGAATGCCGATTTGAGGGCAAACAAATCGGCGCGCCGCGCCGACGGCACTGCCCTGACACCGGCCCTGGTGGAACAGGGGGTCCAGTTCCGCTACCGCATCTCCCTGACGAATCTTGGTCCTTCACCAGTCGCCATAGGCAGCACCCTGACTATGACCGACACCCTGCCGGCAGGTATCACCGCCGACAGTTATGCAGCCACCAATGGATGGACCTGCCCGACGGCATTGCCACTTGTCGGTGACGGCCTGGCAACGATCACCTGTTACCGCACCTTTGCCGCCGGCCTTGCCGTCAATGCGACAACACCCGTTGTGGATATCTACGTGACCGCAACGACGACAGGCGCCCTCACCAACCAGGTTTGTGTCTCGGGAGGGAATCCTGCGGACAACAATTCGGCCAATGACTGCGCCAGTGCAACGGTGACGTCTCAGGCTAATCCCACCGACCTCCGGGTCTTCAAGACCGACACGCCTGACCCGGTCGACGCCGGCGAGCCTCTTACCTATGCTATTGAGATCGCCAACATCTCGACAGTGACGGCAACGTCAGTCACCCTTACCGATACCTTTACCAACCTTATCAATAACAGTGCGGGGCCAACCGGCGCCGGCTTTATCGATGCCGTCGTTACAAACAACCTTGCCACGGGCGGTTCCTGCACCAGTGCAACATCTGGAAGCACCGGTCGGCTTATGACCTGTACCTTTACGAGTATCCCGCAGTGCACCCAGGGAACTAATTGCCCTATCGTCACGGCGCGCGTCCGCCCCCGGGGGGAAGGCAACCGTACCAACAGCGCCTATGCCGTTTCCAGTACCATAGTAGATGACAATATTGCCGACAACACCAGCGCGACCATCACCACTACAGTAGACCCCATTGCCGATGTACGCACCACCATCGCCGACACCCCCGATCCGCTGCGGGTCGGCACAGACCTGACCTACGTGGGCACCATCATCAATCAAGGCCCCAGCAATGCCGCTGACGGCACCATCGATATCAGCCTTCCTGAGGGCGTAGCCTTTGTTTCCGCCGCGCCTTCAGCAGGGAGTTGCGGTACTACACCCGGCCTTTCCGGGACTATTACCACGGCAGGCAACCGAACGGTAGGATGTAACCTAAACACCATCGCCCTGCTGGGCGGCCAGCAGACCGTGACGATCATCGTCCGTCCCACCATGGCTGTTGGGGCACCTTTCCCTGTCACTATTACCGCCGATTCAGTGGTCGATACGACTACCACGGAGAGCAACGTAGGTAACAATACGGCATCTACCACCACCGTGGTTACCAATCCCAGCCACGACCTGCTGATCAACAAGACCGACAGCCCCGACCCGGTTGCCGTGGGGGACAACGTCACCTACACCATAACCGCCACCAACAACGGTCCGTCCTACGCCACCGCGGTTCAGGTCGTCGATACGCTCCCCTCGACCCGCCTCTCCTTTGTCAGTGCCACACCGTCAACCGGTAGCTGTTCGCGGGTGGGCAATGTTCTGACCTGCGACCTGGGTGATATTTCAACTGGCGCAAACAGGACCATCAGTGTAGTCATGATTGGTATCGTAAAAGGGGTGGATCTAAATAGCGCCACTGTCAGCTCGGAAGAGACGCGGGTCGACGAAGATTTTGACCCCCTTCTCAGTAATAATTCCGTGTCCGAAGATACCACCGTTCGGTCCAAGGTTGACCTGGAGGTGGTGAGCAAGGTGCCGACGCCGGACACGGCGGAACTGAGGCAGCCATTTAACTGGACCATCTCCATACGGAACAATACCGGCGCCGGCCTCGCGGAAGCTGACAATGTCGTGCTTAGCGATACGCTCCCGTCAGGAATGGAATTGACAGGCACGCCATCGGTTACTGTCACGAGCGGCACCTTCTCTACCACGACCTGTACCGGCAGCGCCGGACAGACTTCTTTCAGTTGTACCCTGGGTACTCTCAGCAGTGGTGCGACGGGGACTATTACGGTTCCCGTCAGGGTTATAACGTATCCGGCTGCTGCACCGCACATGAGGACCAATTGCGCCTCTCTTGCCACAGCCTCCATAGACATCAATAGCGCGAACAACACCGGATGCGGCAGCGTCACGGTGCAGAAATCGAGCCTGGCGGGATACGTCTACCGCGACCTGGATGACGATGGGGCCATGGACGGCGGCGAGACCGGTATAAACGGCGTAACCCTTACCCTGACCGGCACCGACGCCTATGGAAATGCGGTCAATCAAACTACCACTACCAATGGCTCTGGTGCCTATCTGTTTGATAATCTCTCCTCCTCGGACGGCACTGGCTACACGGTGATTGAGACCCAGCCTCCTTTATCTTATTTCGACGGCCTGGACAGCAGGGACAACGGCGCTAGTGCTATCCCAGGCAGCAGGACGATTGACGTCATCTCCAGCATCATCGTCCCCGCCAATACCGCGCTAACGGGCTACCTCTTCGGTGAGATACCGGCGGCGAGCATTGCCGGATACGTCTGGAATGATGAAGACAATGACGGCGTCCGAGATGCCGGTGAGACTACCGGTATCCCGAACGTGCAGATCACGTTGACCGGAACCGATGTAAACGGCCCTGTAAATGTTACAACCACCACCAATGCCAGCGGCGCCTATAGTTTCGGCCCCTTGCGCGCTGGCAACTACACCATCACCGAGACACAGCCCGCAGCCTGGGCAGACGGCCTGGACAGCGCCGGCAGTGCCGGAGGTACGGTAAGCAACGATATCTTCAGCGCCATCGTCCTCAATGCCACCACCATCGCTACTGACTATGATTTCGGCGAGCGCGGCGGCAGCCTTGCCGGCCTGGTATACAACGACCTTGACGACAATGGCCTCCATGCTCCGGCTGAGCCGGGGATTCCCAACGTCACGGTGACGCTCACCGGTACCGACGTCAACGGTAATGTTATAAATCTTGTTACTACCACCGCGGCTGACGGCACTTATAGTTTTACCGATCTGCTGATGCCGAATGCAACAGGATACACCATTACCGAGACCCAGCCAGCCGGGTGGAACGACGGCCAGGACGCCCTTGGCACCCTCGGGGGGACCCTGGGGAACGATATCCTTTCGGCCATTGTTTTTCCAACACCCGGGGCAACAGGTATTGGCTACAACTTCGGGGAGATCCAGGGCACGGCAGGGATTGCCGAGGTTTCGGGCAAGGTATGGCTGGACTCCAACCACAACCGTTTAGACGACGACGGCAACGGCCAAGGGAGCTGGACCGTGGAGCTGATCCAGCGCGCTGACCCGCTTGACAATACCAACTACATGCTCATCGCCACTACCATTACCAATGCCGTGGGAGAATATGCCATCGACGGCTTGTCCCCAGGCACCTATGAGATCCGCTTCCGCCACCCGTCCAGTGGCTACATCTACGGCATCCCCATCTCCGCGTGGCCGGGGGTGGACCTTACCTACGGTACGATCCGCAACCTGGTGCTTGCTTCCGGCGACAACGTCCTGAACCAAAACCTGCCGCTTGATCCCGGGGGTGTGGTGTACGACGCCGTGACACGTGTTCCCGTGACAGGGGCTGTCGTCACCCTCTCAGGGCCGCCGGGTTTTAATCCGGTTATCCATCTTGTGGGTGGGGCAGCTAATGTATCCCAGACCACCGATGCCACGGGTGTATATCAGTTTAATTTGTTTGATACGGCACCGGATGGGGTCTATACCCTGACAACCACGGCGCCGACAGGGTACTTGCCGATTATCTCGGCCGTCATCCCGCCTTGCAGCAACACGCTTGACGTTCTTGCATTGCCTGCCCCGGCGCTGGTTCAGAACAACGCCGGTCCTCCGACAACGAGCACACCAGGGGTGTGTCCGGCGACCTCGGCAGGGCTTGCCGCCGGCGCTGACACGACCCAATATTTTCTGGCATTTGACCTCACACCGGGGACATCGGCAAACGTGGTGAACAACCACATCCCCCTGGACCCTGCGGGCGAGGCCCTCTTGATTACCAAGACGGTCAACAAGCGGACCGTCAGCGTCGGCGATCTCATACTCTATACTTTAAGAATCCAAAACACGACCTCTGCTGTCTTGGCCGACATCACGATTCGCGACAACATCCCTGCCGGTTTTAAATATATAGCGGGGTCGGCGAGGATCGATGGGCAACCCATCACCCCTGTTGGAACACGTCCGATCGAATTCCAAGGGCTGACCTTTGGGGCCAATCAAACGCGAATCATTGCCTATGTTCTGATCGTCGGCTCGGGTGTCCAGGAAGGCGAGTACGAGAACACGGCCTTCGCCTTAAGAGCGGGCAGCCGCATCTCGAATATCGCCAAGGCGAGCGTCTGCGTGGTAAAAGACCCCATATTCGATTTGACGACTATTATCGGCAAGGTCTTTCATGATAAGAACGGAAACGGCGTCCAGGACGAGGGAGAAGAGGGCATTGCCCTTGCCCAGGTGGTGTCGGTGCGGGGAGAGGTTGTAACCACCGATCAATTCGGCAGGTATCATATTGCCGGTGTTGATGCCGGCAGGCCTGATAGGGGCAGAAATTATATCTTAAAAGTCGACGCCAAATCCTTGCCTGCCGGGGCCAGCTTTACCACGGAGAATCCCCGTGTCATACGGATTACCCCGGGCCTGATGCAGAAGATCAATTTCGGGGTGAAGCTTGCTGAGAAAGCGCAAAAACCAAGCGCTGCGGCGGAGCCGACACAAGTGGGTGCAAGGGTAAACACAGCGCCCGAGCCTGGGGCGAATGCCGCGCCAGCGCCTGGTGGGGGTGCGGTGTCGAAGGGCAAGGCCTCTTCCATATCAGTTACCCAGGATCGCTTATTAGCTAGTCCCAAGCTCAATCTCTCCATAGCTAATGATATCATTATAAGAACGGACAAGGGTCTTCAAGAGGATATCGTCTTTTTCATCTATACCAATTATCCCGACTTTATCGAGCGATACCAGATCATCATTTATGCAAAGGCGGATTTCGAAGGCAAATATCCCCTGAAGACTATCGTATTAAAAAAGGCCAATAATTATGAGCCGATTTATTGGGATGGTATCCTGGATAACGGGGCCTTGCTGGAGACCAACAAGGAATACAAGTACATCCTCGAGGCATATGGCAAGAAAAAGAGAAGGGATGAGACGCTGCCCAAGTTCTTCACCGTTGCCAGCGGGCCGTTGCTTCCGGACAAAAAGCAGGGCGATGAAAAGGCCGAAGCAACCAAGGGATTCCCTGGTTTTGGGATCGATAATACTGCCCAGCGCGGCATCATTCCCGAAGGCGAAAAGGTCGTTATCTACGGGAAAGACCTTTCATTGACTGACAAGGTATATATCGATGATCAGGCTGTTGCCGTCGATGAAGAGGGTAGGTTCATTGCGGAATCTTATAAATCTCCCGGCGGACATCAATCCACGATAGTGGTTAAAGATGCCCACGGGGTTGTGAAGAGTTCTCAGGTTGAGCAGATAGATGTTGCCGGTGAGGACAAAGGCTCTTTCAAGGCCTTTTTCAAGGACTTTTTCCAGGATTTCTTCATCGTCGGCATTATCGATCTAACCCTGGGCCAATATTCCTTCAGGGGGCATGTCGAGCCGGTTGCCCAGGACGATCATTATGATGAGAAGGTTTATGTAGACGGAAGGGCGGCCTTTTATTTAAAAGGGAAGATAAAGGGTAAATATCTCCTGACCGCATACCTGGATACGGAAGAGGGGAAGTTACAAGATATATACAAGAGGCTCGGCGATAAGGACCCCAAGCGCATCTTCCGTAACCTCGATCCTGATAAATACTACCCCGTCTATGGCGATGATTCCACCCTCGTCAGCGATGTCGAAACCCAGGGTAGATTTTACGTGCGGATTGAATGGGACAAATCCAAGGTCCTCTGGGGGAACTATAACACCCAGATCACCGGCACGGAGCTTGCCAGATACAACCGAAGCCTGTATGGCGGCAAGGTGTATTATGAATCCGTCTCGGAAACGCAGTTTGGGGACCCCAAAGGGATCTTGACGGGGTTTATCTCCGAATCCCAGACCCTCCAAGACCATAATGAGTTTTTATCCACCGGCGGCAGCCTCTATTATTTGAGATACCAGCGGGTGGTGGAGGGGTCGGATAAGGTAGCTATTCAGATACGGGATAAGGATTCCGGAAGGGTGGTGAATACCGCAACACTTATTGCGGGAAAGGATTACACTATCGACTACTATCAAGGCCGTCTCATACTAAACTCGCCGCTTCCCATCCTCGCCGATTCCTATACCATCATAAGCAGTGCGCTGTTAAACGGCGATGCCGTGTTTTTGGTTGTCGACTATGAGTATAACTCGGAATGCTTCGGCTGCAACAATGGGTTGGAAAGTCTTACCGGAGGTGTCAGGGGTTTTTGGTGGATCTTTGATCAGCTTGGTGTAGGCTCTACCTTCGTGAGGGAGAAGAGGGACGGCCAGGACTATAACCTCTACGGCGTCGATGCAAAGATAAAGCTCTTTAAAGGCACCTATACCAACCTTGAATTTGCGTCTTCCATGCAGACCCAGATACCCGGGTCATTTTCCCTCGATGGCGGCTTGAGCTTTTCTCCCCTAGAGACATCGGCTGATAGAGACAGGGGTAACGCCTATAAGATAGAACAGGTTATCGACTTCAAGGAGATTACGAACGGCACCGTTCCGCTCGATATCGAGGCATACTATATCTTTAGAGAACAAGGATTTTCCAGCTTAGGGAAAGATACGGAACACGATACCAGCGAATTCGGCCTGAACCTGCACTACGATATAACGAAGAACGGCACCTTCCGGCTCAGGCATTCCACCTTCGACGAAAAAGAGGGTTTCTTGGAGAGCACCTCAACGGCTCAGCTGGAATGGAGCTGGACCGATAGGTTAAGAAGCATCCTCGAGGTGAGGTATAAGAAGCTCAAGGAGGGCGAAGACTATGTACTATTTGAGCATCCTGAAGCCGACGGCATTCTAGCATCACAAGAGGACGTGCTTGCGGGGGTCAAGGTTGCGTATGACCTTACAAAGGGCACACAGCTCTATGCAGCCCAGCAGGTATCGCTCTATAGAAACGATGAAACCCCTGAAGACAACAAGACAACCATAGGGATACGCTCGCAGATCGCGGAGTGGCTCAAGGCCGATCTTGAAGGCTTTGGGGGCAATCTCGGTTATGGCGGTCGGGTGGGACTCACGACCACCATCAATGAAAGGCTCAATACCTACTCCAGCTATATGCTCTCTACCGATAGAACGGAAGGGAGGACGCATAGGGTTACCTTCGGCTCTACGTACAGGATGAACGATAAGACGGATATCTATTCTGAAAACCAATTCAAGGATTCACGGGAGGAGTCTGCCAATTCAGAGATCGTCGGCATCAAGTATCGCCCGACGCAACGATGGAATATCGACGTTAAGTATGAAAACTCCCATGTTACCGAAGACGCGGCAGATTCGTATGTCGAGCATAATATCATAAAGAGGGATACCGCTTCTTTCGGGGTGACGTACGACCACGGAGCCCTTAAGGCATCTACCAGATTCGAGCTGCGCCTTGATAGAGGGGATGAGGATGAAAACCAATATGTTACGACGAACTCTCTAAAATATACGGTGAATAAGGAATGGACCTTTCTCGGCAATTGCAATTTTTCCTTAACTCGCAACAGAACAAATGATATGGATGACGCCCGCTTCTTCGAGATCAGCACGGGTTTTGCGTATAGACCGATAAAATTGGATAAGCTCAATATGCTCTTTAAATATACGTTCCTGGAAGACCTCCCTCCTCTCTCTCAAGAAGGGAGTACCGATGTCGATGAGAGAAGCCACGTCGTAGCCTTGGAAGGCATCTATGATCTCTCCAGGTATTTTAGCTTGGGAGGAAAGGCTGCGTACAAGTCCGGGCAGATGAGGCTGGGGAGAACGAGCGGTGAGTGGGTTTACTCGGACACGATGCTTTTTGCAGGCAGGCTCAACTACCATGTTATCAAGAACTGGGATGCAAGCCTTGAATACCGTTATTTAGAGGTTGTCCAGGCAAAAGACCACAAACATGGACCCCTGGTATGCCTTTACCGGCATATCGGCGACCACGTTATGGTCGGCGCGGGTTACAATTTCACCGATTTTAACGATGACCTAACAAACTTGAGTTATGAGGCAGGGGGGTGGTTCGTGAATTTTATCGCCACGTGGTAACATAGAACTGCTGTTTATCCTGCGAATCCGCAGGCCGGGAGTTCGAGTTACCCTGGGCGCGCCGGAAATATAAAAAAGGGCTAGCCGTTATCGGCTAGCCCTTTTTTAAGAGGAGGGCGTTTGCCGCCCCCTGCATTCATAGTTGTTCACTAATACTCATCCAGTGTTTACTGTATTAGAGCTACTTCTTGGACTTGGCCTTTTTGGGACGCCTTTTTATGTCACCCTTCAGCGCAAAAAAGAGCAATACCGTTGCTCCGATAACACCCACGGCGCGCATGGAGGCTGTTGCCGGCGTTATCATGGGTTGCAACTGTCCAAGTTCAAAAGAAGGCTTTGCATACGAACCTTGTATGATGACGATGGCGGGGGTTGTCAGGATGGCGGCTATTAATGCCGCAGCTCCTAGTACCAAGATAATCCTCTGCAAAATATTCATTATTTCCTCCCTTTTTAAGTTTTAAGCGAAAAATCCGACTTTGTCAAAGGATGCTAGTTTAAAATGCACGTCTTGTCAAGCAAAACCTTTGGTAACTTAGAGATGATGTCAGTTATCCTAACGTAGCTCGCTTCTTCGGATTGTCACGATGTTTTCAACTGCGTCAACAACGCTCCCGTCCTATCATAATAAGTATGACTCCTTCTGTATACCGAACCATTTTTTTGTATGTATTTATTATCCATCACTCTGAATGGCAGTCGTTGCAATTGCCACATCCTCCGCAACCATTGTAGCAGCTCATCTGATTATCCGCACAATTAGATCGGCAGTCATTGTCGTTGCCGCAGCGCCCTAAACAGTTTGCCGCTACACAGTCACATCGATCGCAACAGTCAGTCTCTTGACTACAATCTCGGTATGCCACAGTAATATTCTGATCACCGAGTTTTTGCAATTGGGGATCTTGGCTAAACAACCATGCAAAGGTATCTGCCTGGGCAAATGCACAAAAGATAACTATTCCCATACCTACCAGAGCCGCGACAACAATCTTTTTCATTTTCTTTCCTCCCTTCTTTTATTAAGTTTTTTAAAGAGCCCTAAACCGTCCTCGTAAAAGGGATACTAGTGAAAGATACGCGTATTGTCAAGCGAAACCGCGGCACGGCCTTGATATACCAGAGAATCGTCCTCGCCTGATATGCCTTGCCCCCCCCTTGTTTTTCTGTTAGCATATTATTACTATAGTGATCAAATGCGGGATAAAGACAGCTCATTGACAGATCATAAGATGATGGAGCTGGCTGTAGCAGAGGCCCTTCAGGCATCGCGAGAAGGTGAAGTACCCGTCGGTGCGGTCTTGGTGAGGGATGGTGAGGTGGTGGCTTGGGACCATAACCGCTCCCTTTCCTACAATGATCCCACTGCCCACGCCGAGATCTTGGTACTGCGAGCGGGTGCCGCACGGGTTGGGAATTACCGTCTGAACGGATGCGAGCTCTATGTTTCTATTGAGCCCTGTTTGATGTGCGCCGGGGCTATCGTGCACAGTCGGGTCTCACGCCTCGTCTTTGGGGCGCGGGATGCAAAAGGCGGGGCAGTGGAATCCCTCTATCACCTGCTTGACGATCCGCGG
>Ga0214474_1000436_pt1 | contig 20851 bp, 13 predicted proteins | sample RVTome_2_FD_187335 | JGI IMG/M metagenome (GOLD analysis project Ga0214474, IMG submission 187335) | Soil microbial communities from uranium-contaminated site in the Upper Colorado River Basin, Wyoming, United States - RVT95D214 HiSeq ...
AAGAGATTGACCTTAATCCGGTTTTCGCTTATAAAAACAAAGCGGTGGCGGTTGATGCCAGGGTAATTCTAGAGCCTGCTTCGTAGTGCATGTTAGAGAAGTCTCCCTGTCATACCGGTCTCCTAAAGCAATGAAAAAAGAAATTTCTCTCGGATTAATCGTTGGGCTGCTTCTGCTCGTCTGGCTATCAGGGTCTTTAGGGTGCAAATCACCTGCTGGAACTTGTGCTTGCCTGCCGCAAGCAGATAAAGAGTATATCCTAATATTCAACTGTGTGGATGAACTTTTGACGGGCGACCTGACGGATACGGTTTCTTTGGATGATTTGGCACAGCAATATTCAGGGCGGGATATTGTGGGTCTGGGCACGACTTCAAGACAGCACGGCGGAGAGCTTATTTTCATGTCCGGGAAGTGCTATTGGGCGGACCCGACCAGCGATGGCATGATAACTGGGATTGACTGGACTAGTGCCGAGAAGCTTCCTTTCTGTGCTATTACACGGGTTGGCGATGAAGACGCGCTGATATTCACTGAAGTTACCGGCGATATTCATGAATGGTTGGTGGACAAGCTGGTAGAACTCGGTATTCCTCTGGCGGCGATAAAAGTAAACGGTGAATTTGCCGATGTCGACCTCAGTATTGCCGATAAGTTGCCTACGAACTCGAGTGAGAATTTGAAGAGTACGCTGGTAACTGTAAGCCAGGAACAGGAATGGCAAATGGTTGGCTTTTATGCGTTAGGGAGTGACGACCAGCTTATTATTACCGTGCCTGACAGTCCGGTTCATCTTCACGGCAAAACGCTAGATGACAGTCACGGCGGCCATGTAAAAAAGGCGAATTCTATTTCTGCAACAGTTACCGTATACCCGATAAAGCAATTTATCCTCAGGAACAGTGTACCTGCCAGTGTGCCGGCAGAACTGGAAATGAAATAACATCAAGCCTTTTCAGTTCTGATAGGCACGATACTTAGCTTGACACCAAATAGAGGCCTTGCTAGTATTCGTTTTGTAAGGGGATATAGCTCAATAGGGAGAGCGCCGCGTTCGCATCGCGGAGGTCGGGGGTTCGAATCCCCCTATCTCCACCATAATCTGTCACCATACTTAACCGGATGACTTAGAATATGTTGCTTTCCAACCCAGTGGCTGCATTGAGGCATCCAATCATCATTTGGAACATCTTCTGAACCATATAACAAGGCCATGCCAGTTATTTAAATTTCTTCTCGTCTAGTCTAACTGTTTGTCTGCTTCCTGCTTTGATGGTCTTGACTCCATCTGCCGAGAGCATTCCCTTTTGTTCCAACTCTTCTATAGTCTGCCTGATGGTTTCAGATAGAGAACGGTTGCCCAGTCTCTCCGTGATGGCGTGGGCCTGCGTCAAAGACTTGGCGGCGGCAGCTGCATTGCCCGAACGTGCTTCCGTGACTGCCTGCTCAACGAGGCTCTGAGCATTAAGCTGGTTGAAGTAGCCAATGACTGCACTGTCCACAGTGCCGCACAGTTCCGGAGAATTTGTATATTCCACGACTATATTCTTTGCCTCAACCTTATTTTTTATCTGGAGGCTTGGGATATTGTAGCTAATCGCTGCCTCGGCAATTGTGATCTGGCCTGCTGGCCGTGCTGGGAGCTTCAATTTGGCGCCAAAAATTGCCGGCTCGTCTTTTTTTAGATTGCCTACATCTACCGTAAAAGCATTTCCTTTATTATCTCTCTGCGGCTGTAATTTTATGCTGCTGGGGAAAATGCGGTTAATGCTTTCGAGAGTTACATCATCAAGAAGATCAAGACTGAGAGTCACATCAGATAAGGCTACAGCCGAAGCAGCACTCATCTCTCTCTGGAAGATGTCACTTATTTGTTGAGGTGTCTTTAAGTGGAAAAAGCTGCCGAGAGTGGAACTGGAAATGTCATCAAGTAGATATTCATTATATTTTTCACCGATGCCTAGGGTCGAAATCACTACATTATTGTCCCTCTCCTGTAAGGCGATAGTTCGGCACCACTCCTCCTTTTCGGTTTCCCCATCGGTCAGGATAATCATGCGATTGGCTTTACCGGAAAATCCGACCTTGCGCATCTCCCTTATCCCCAATTCCATGCCGTGGTGCATTCGGGTTCCACTGAGTGTTCGAATTTCTTCGAGAGCGGAAAAGATGGCAGCCTTGTTGAAGCCCCTTGTGCTTGGGACTATGGCTTGGGCTTCGTCGCTGAAGGTGATAATTGACACCCAGTCATCTTCTGAGAGCGATGTGACAACGAGTTTAGCCGCCTCGATGGCACACCTGATCTTCTGGCCTTTCATTGACCCGCTCACGTCAATAACAAGGCTGATGTTAAGCGGTAATGAAGGCAAGCCGGTTGATATATTTGGCACTGCTTCTATCAGCAAGTAGGCTAAAGCGTCGGGGATATTTTCCATGGTGTAATGGCGGGCCAGTTTGCATTCAATGTTCAGTTCAGTCATGCTTCATGCCCCCTTGACCGGAAACGCTTCCGATATTTGCCCCAGCTTTAACATATCATTACTGGGGCGAATTTACAAGACAAGCAAGGTGCTAACCTTGGTTGGTTTATCTTTAGATATTGAGAGTTTTTCGAACTTATCTGGAATCTCCTGGTTTTTCGATTGGATATCCTTGCTTGTAGCCAATTGCATCTTGACCACTATGAGACTGATATTATCTTCTCCCCCTCTATGATTAGCTATACGGACCAAATTTTGACATATACTATTAGCGTTCCCCTTTTGTACGCATTCTAGAATTTCGTCGTCGGTGACATGTCCCGTTAGCCCATCCGTACAAAATACCAGGCTATCATCAGCCTGCAAAATCAATTTGTCCTTGTTACCACTCTGATTATAGGTGTCGATAGCAACCTGGGCTGAAGTTCCTAGACAGCGGATAATCTTCCCCCGGTCAGGATGTGTTTCCGTTTCCTCCGGGGTAATCATTCCCGCCTTAAGTAGCTGTGCAACCACGGAATGGTCGGCAGTCAGCTGTTTTATGCGCCCTCCCCTTATCAGGTAAGCTCGGCTGTCTCCAACATGGCCTAAGTACAACCGGTCATCTATCCTGAGGCCGAGTGTAATAGTAGTCCCCATGGAAACCAGCTGGGGATTACTGCAGGCTCTGGCATGTATTTCCACATTCGCTTTCTCAATGGCTTGCTTTACAGACAGAGAAGGAGATAGCAAACCCCTCGATTCTCTTAAGTTTTCCAATAATGTGGCTGATATTATCTGCACTGCCATTTTGCTGGCAACCTCCCCAGCCTGATGCCCTCCCATGCCATCGGCGACAAGGTATATTCCCAAAGACGCTTTCCCCGACGCAGTGGGAAGGGTGGTTTCCAGCACGAAGGAGCTGTCCTCATTGTTCTCTCTGACCATGCCCCGGTCGGTCAAAGTAGCGGTGTCGAATAACAAGTGCTTTCCTTGCCGGCTATTGCGCATTGCCTTGAATAAGTCTATTGCTCTTCGTTTAAGTGATTTCTTCATAGATGTATCACAGATATTCTTACCTTAAAAAAGATATATAACCCAGTTCGATGTCTAGCTCACCGGCCGCTTGCTATTGCGCTGTGAATCGCAGGGTGTGAGCTATCTCGGAAAATAGCGTTTCATCGTAGGGAGCGAACGCATCTATGGTAAATACATTTATACGAATCCGCTTAGCTCCCCTATCTGCATCAATGACGTAAGCAAGTACGTCATACCCGGTAGCAGAAATGTAGTTTGCTTTGTACGTGTAACCTTTGGTACCGTCTGCCAGAGTCTGCTCTTTGATGTCAGATTTGACCTTAGGACTGGTAGACTTCAACTCCTCAAAGGATTGAAGTACCCAATCCTTAGTTTCAGCCCCTGGGTTGTCAAAGACAGCACAAGTTACACCGGGAACAAAGCCAGATACACCGAATGCAGCCAGATAGTTAGGAACTAGCATGAGCTCTGGGCGCTCAACCCAGTCCTTCGGATACTGAATGGAGAAGCCGTACTTGGTATTAGTATATGTTTTGGCTTTGTATGTCGGCTCAACTGGTGGTGGCGGCGCTGGAGGGGGTTGGGGAACTGGCTGTGCCACTGCCGGGAGTGTGGTCAACTGGCCCGGGTCGGATATTAATTCCTTTCCGCCGGCGTCCTTTGATATGACTCTAAAGCGATAAGTTGTGTTAGGCTGAAGCCCGGTTACATTGACATTGTGGTTAGTGACCAGTTCTTCACCAAGTGCAGTGCTAGAACCTAAATCAGCAGTGTGGCCGTATTCAGCCTGGCTGGTGGCTGGTTTATCTGTTGTCCAGGTAAGAGCAGCGCTTGTGTCGGTTATGTCGTAGATAGAGACACTTTGAATAGCAAGGCTTGGCGAGGGTATGAACCGATGGCCGAAGTTGAAGTACACACTGACACCTGCAATCAGGAACAAGATGATGCCCATGCCTATAAGAGGCCATCTCAGCGGCATTCTTGCCTTTGGCTTACTGATTGGTTGTGGCCTGGTTTCTGTGGCTACGGATAAATCTACGGTTACTTTCGCCTGTCCGCCATTGGTGATTATATTGATTTCTCCGGCGCCATAAAAACCGGGGGCAAGTCGCCGCGTATCTACAGTCACCTTTCCTTTCCATTCGCCACGTTCTAATTCTATCTTGGATGGCGATGTTTTCAGCCAGGGTTGAGATGTAGTTAATTTACCGCTCAGTTTTTCCGAGCCGGTATTTCTCAGAGTAATTGGTTTAGTAACGGTAGTTCTGGGGACAACGTTGAAAAAATCTAGGTGTTTGGTTTCAAGGCTGAAAACGGGTATATTCTTAACTTCTATCTGCCCTAAATTTCTCAGCGCTTCGCCCAGTTCTGCCACTGAAGAATACCTGTCATTGACGTCCAGGCGGAGGGCTTTTTGCAGGGCAGCCTCGAGCTGCGGAGAGACGTTGGAGTTCTTGGTTCTTATAGGAGGGAAGCTTGGATTGAAGTCGTCCTTTTGAGGTGTCTGTCTGGTAAGGTATTCCCTGGACAGAGGTAGAAAGCCGGTGAGCAGGTAATACATAGTGGCGCCCAGGGCAAAGATATCGGACCGGAATTCCGGCTTACCCTGCCACTGTTCGGGAGGAGTATAGCCGTATTTACCCATTCCCGCAGTGCCTCCGGGAACGATGTATCTCAGCTCACGCAGTGTGCCGAAGTCGATAAATTTGATTGAACCTTCACCTGTCAGCATTATGTTATCCGGGCTTATATCCCGGTGAACGATACCTTCCTTGTGGAGGTAGCTGACGACATCGCAGATGGCGATAGCCCAGCCAACGACTTCATGCTCCGTGAGATGGCCATGCCTCTCTTTCAAAACTTCGCTTAGCGTTTTTCCGTGTATGCGCTCGACAACCAGGAAGTAGTATCCACTGTCGATGAAATGGTCGAGTATCATAGCCACGTTTGGATGGTCTAACTTCGCCATTCTCAGGGCTTCTTCTTCCAGCTTTTTTCTGTGGGTCTCGGATTTGATGGGCTCCTTGATTTGTTTGACTATGCAGAAGCGGTCGTAAAGTCTCTTATCCGTGGCCAGGTAGACATAGCCCATGCCGCCGCTGTGGACCAGGTCCTGAATCTCGTATCTGGTCTGCAGAATTTTGCCGGCGGGGATGACTGCCGCAGACAGGGGAAGAATGGTGCCACATATACGACAGATTTCATCGCCAGTCTCATATGTGCTGCCACAGTTAGGGCAATTGTTCATTGCTTTCTCTATCCTTCTCCGAGTAAATCCAAGTTGCTATACTAAGTGAATTGCACTTTTATTTCGGCAAAATCCCATATGCTATAGCTCACTGGCCATTTGCTATTACGCCGTAAATCGCAGAGTGTGCGCTATCTCCGAGAACAGCTTTTCATCGTAAGGTTCGAATGCCTCTACTGTCCATGGCATAACGCGAATACGCTTGCCACTTTTATCCGCATCGAGGCAATAAGCAGTTATCTCATAGTTTGTTACAGAAATAAATTTTACTTTGTACGTAGTGGCTTTGGTGCCGTCTGCCAGAGTCGTTTCTGTGAGCGGCGAGATGACTTTAGGACTGCTATTACGCAGCTTCTCGAACGATTCAACAATCCAATCGGAAGACATGGGCACGTCCGCGTCCGCGTCGAATAAATTGATAACTACCCCTGGGACAAAGGCTGGTATACCGAATGCAGCCAGGTCGTAAGGAGTTGTCACGGGTTCCGGGCGGTCTACCCAGTCACTTGGGTATTGAATGGAGAAGCCGTATTTGTCATTGGTATATGTCTTGGCTTTAAACGATAGCTCGGTTGGGGGTAGTTGCTCCGCCGGCCTTTCTGTGGCTGGTGTTAGCTGTGGTGCCGGTGGTGGCGTGAATCGCAGAGTGTGCGCCACCTGCGAAAACAGGGGTTCATCGTAAGGCTCGAATTCCTCTACGGTGAATACTGCGAGCCGAATCCGCTTACCACCATTATCTGCGCAAATGTTGAAAGACCTCACCTCGTAAGCTGATGCAGAAAGATAGGTCGCTTCGCACGTGGTAGCCTTGGTGCCGTCTGCCAGGGTCGTTTCTGTGAGCGGTGAGACTACTTTGGGATTTGTATTATCGGTCTTCTTGAACGATTCAACTATCCACTCTTTAGATATGGGCGCATCCGCCTCGAAGGCAGCAATAGTTATCCCCGGAACATAGCCAGCGGCATTTTCCCATGTTTGGAATGCAGCCAGGTGATAAGAAGTCCTCACTAGGTCCGGGCCCGCTAACCAGTCGCTGGGGTATTGCAGGGAGAAGCCATACTTCTCATTCACGTACTCTGCCCAGTCTTTTTGAGATACCCCGCTGTTGAACTTATTATCTCCCGATACGATTTCATTTCCGCTCTTGTCTGTTGACTTGACTCTGAAGTGATAAGCGGTATTCGGCTGCAGTCCAGTTAGTTCGACGATGTGGCTGGTCGTCAAGTCGCCGTCAGTTGCCGCCAGTTTGCCGTAAGCAGAGGTTATCCCGTACTCAATCTGCCCTATAGCGTCCTCGTCGGTTTCCCAGATTATGGTGGCGGTCTCGCCGGTGTACTCGGCAACATTTAATTGCGAAATCACAGGAAATGTTGTATCCGGCGGCAGCGTTAACGATGGCGTTGTTATCTCTGGCGGCGGTGTTGCTGTCTCTGGTGGAAATCTCACTGCCTTAACGGCATAATTCAAGGCAATGTCTTTGTATGAGGCCAGTGGCTCGATACCGACAAACGCACCAATGATAGTGATTGCGATCAGTGAACAGAAGACAACAGCAAATTTTGGTTTGTGCGATATATATCTTGAATGTTTCAATGTTTTAAACAGCCAATTTAGAAACCATAGCTGCGCCGCAACGATAACTAACATATTAAGCAAATAGATTAATGATGCATTCTGTACAAGATTAGATATAAAACTATATATACTCCAAATCGTAGTTGCAAGAAGGGCTATTGTCACCAGAATAACCAACAGACGCAAGAGAGGTGATTTTCTGGTTCTATGGAAAAACGGAGATATTTCATGTCGTCTAGCAAGCGCATAATAGTTACCAAGATATTTCCTAAGGAGCAATTTGACAACATAAAGTGCCAAGATGGTGAGAACTATACCAATCGCTTGGCCAAGATTATTACCTGAATATTGAATCCCATTCCAGCACCACCAACTAATACCGAGGCATATTAGTAAACTCCAAAATCTTCTACTTTCAAGAATATTTACCAGCCATAACGGTGCGTCAAAAGAGATTCGGTTACTAGGCTGTCTGGACTGTTTATTTTGCCGATATTTAGAGATTTCATGAATGGTGTATACATTTCGACACTGCGAACATCTCCAAAGCCGCACTTCTTGGTCCCAGAAGAGAGACTCTCTCTTGCAGTTAGGGTTAGGGCAGTATTTAAACTTGACTCCCTCGATTACGGATAAGTCGACAGCGACCTTTGCCTGACCGCCATTGGTGGCTATATTAATTTCCCCGGCGCCATAGAAACCTGGGTGAAGACGACGCGTATCTACACTCACCTTTCCCACCCATTTGCCGCTTTTTAAGTTTATGTTGCCCGGCGACGCTTTCAACCACGGTTGAGTTGTGGTTAATTTACCGGTCAGCTTACCAGTGCCCGTATTCTTCAAAATAATTGATTTGGTAACGGTAGCCCCGGATTTAACGTTGGCGAAACCAAGGTGCCTGGTTTCAAGGCTTAAAACAGGTACCTTTTTAACTTCTACCTGGGCTAAGTTCTTCAAGGCTTCTCGCAATTCCTCAACTGAAGAGTACCTGTCATTTACATCCAGCCGGAGGGCTTTCTGCAGGACAGCCTCAAGCTGCGGTGATACGCCTGGGTTCTTTGTTCTTACAGGAGGGAAGCTGGGATTGAAGTCGTCCTTTTGAGGTGTCTGTCGGGTAAGATATTCTCTGGACAGAGGAAGAAATCCAGTCAGCAGGTAATATATAGTGGCTCCCAGAGCGAAGATATCGGACCGGAATTCCGGCTTACCCTGCCACTGTTCGGGTGGAGTATAGCCGTATTTACCCATACCCGCAGTACCTCCGGGAACGACGTATCTCAGCTCACGCAGGGTGCCGAAGTCGATGAATTTGATTGAACCTTCGCCTGTCAGCATTATGTTGTCAGGGCTTATATCCCGGTGAACGACTCCTTCCTTATGAAGGTAGCTGACAACGTCGCAAATGGAGATGGCCCAGCTAACAACTTCGTTCTCTGTAAGATGGCCGCGGTGCTCTTTAAAGATCTCGCTTAAGGTCTTGCCGTATATGCGTTCGACAACCAGAAAGTAGTACCCGCCATCAATGAAATGGTCGAGTATCATAGCCACATTGGGATGGTTGAGCCTGGCCATTCTCAGGGCTTCTTCTTCCAATTTTTTTCGGTGGGGCTCGGATTTGATGGGTTCTTTAATCTGTTTGACTATGCAAAGGCGGTCGTAAAGTCTCTTATCCGTGGCCAGGTAGACATAGCCCATGCCGCCGCTGTGAACCAGGTCCTGAATCTCATATCTGGTCTGCAGGATTTTGCCGGCGGGGATGACTGCCGCAGACAGGGGTAGGATGCAGCCACATATGCGACAGACTTCATCGCCAGTCTCATATGTGCTGCTGCAGTTGGGGCAATTGTTCATTGACGAGTTTTTCCGGTTAAATTTTACCTCGATACTAATGTATCCGCAATACCTAAACACTTAGATTTTATAATTTTAGAGGACAATAGGCGTATACGCTTGACAGTTTCCTAGCGAGAAACTATTATGAAGCTGACATATTTAGGAGCGGGCGGACAGATAAAGCGGTTAGAGGTAAGATGTGGATTTTGTGGTAGTGGAGAAAGAGAGTAAACCAGACATCGGTATAAGGTTTGTACTAGGCAAAGTGTTGCCCGTACAGCTTTGGATACACGCTGGTCTGAAGGCTAAAACTTCGCTATTTGCGATTAATGGGGGTCGATGTCGATGACTATGCCGGGCATTTTGGAAATACGCTCTGGCGATAAGGTTCGTGAACACAATTTAACTCAGGTAACTACCATTGGACGCGCAGATGATAATAACGTCATCCTGAGCCATCCTGCCGTTTCACGTTATCATGTAAAACTCGAATGGGTTAGCGATATCCTCTATATTACTGACCTTGGCAGCACTAACGGCACGCAAGTTGGGGGAGTCGAAATCGAACCAAATGTACCGTACGGTCTCAAAGACGGCGATGTTATCCAAATCGGCATTTTCACGCTGAAGTTGCGTTTTCATCATGTGGTTTCTGGACAGGCGGTGCCAAAGACACAGAAACTCGCATTGCATGGGCAGGATAGTCTGACAATTGGCCGCGACCGAGGGAATGACGTTGTCTTATCCCATCCCGTAGTATCGCGAAAGCATGCCCGTATCACACGGACTGGAGCTGACGGCGAATATAAAATCGAAGATCTGGGTTCTACGAATGGCACCTTTATAAACGGCAAGCGTGTGCTTGAGCCATGTCCACTGCATCGTGGAGATAGCATCCATATCGGCCCCATTAAACTCATTTTTGAGGTAGAGAACCTTACGGCAATAGATGAATCTCATGATTTGCGGTTGGATGCGTTGCATCTAAGCAAATTCGTTAGCAAGGACAAGAATCTTTTGAAAGACATATCACTGTCTGTTCAGCCTCGTGAATTTGTAGCTATTGTTGGTGTAACTAGCGCTGGTAAAAGTACATTGCTTGACGCTCTTAACGGGTTTCGCCCTGCGACCAGCGGGAGGGTGTTGGTTAACGGCAATGACTTATACTCCAACTTTGACGCCTACCGCACACAACTTGGCTACGTGCCACAAAAGAACATCATCCATATGGAATTAACAGCCTATGAGGCACTGGACTATTCGGCACGGCTCCGTCTTCCTACTGATACAACTCCTTCCGAACGACACCAGCGTGTAATGGATGTACTGGAAAAGTTGGAGTTGACCGAACGCAAAGACGGTGTAATCCGTGACCTCAGCGGAGGCGAACAGAAGCGTGTCTCGATTGGTGTTGAGCTACTGACGCAGCCAGGGCTTTTCTTTTTGGATGAAGCGACTTCGGGTCTTGACCCTGTTACCGAACGCCAGATAATGCGCCTATTGCGCAAACTCTCAGACGAAGGGCACACAATCATAATTGTTACCCACACCACCAAAAACGTAATGCAATGCGATCAAGTTGTCTTTCTGGCCAGGGGTGGCCATCTTGCTTATTATGGTCCTCCCAAGGAAGCCCTAATCTATTTTGGTGTTAAAGACTTTGACGAGATTTACGACAAACTTCAGCTAGAGCGGAGTCCTGAAGAATGGGCAAAACTTTACCAGCAATCTGAGCAGTATCGTAAATTGGTTGCGGCACGTTCACGGGATTATCTTATAAAACCGTCTGCAGTAATGTCACCAGGGATTATATATCAGCAGCCGGGCGCGAGGCTAAAACGTATTTCGGCTTTGCGTCAGTTTGCCATTCTGTCACGCCGCAACCTCAATGTCCTGATACGTGATAAAGTCAGTCTAGCACTGATGCTATTGATGGCTCCGCTTATTGGGTCGCTTGACTTCGTTTTTTGGAAACCAGGTGTGTTTGCTGCTGATGGTGGTGACGCGACTAAGGCGGTGACAAACCTCTTCTTGGCGGCTGTTATATGTTTTTTAGTAGGCGCTCTCGCCTCGATGCGTGAGATTGTCAAGGAGACAGACATCTATCGCCGTGAGCGCATGGTTACACTTAAGATTGTGCCATATATTGTTTCTAAGGTCTGGATGGCTCTACTGGTTGCATTATATTCGGCAGGGGTATTTGCCTTGTTTATGAAATTAGCTGGAGATTGGCCACCTCCTGAATCAGTTTTGCCGGTATACATAACACTGACGCTGGCAATCATGGCAGGCTCATTGACAGGATTGCTCATCTCAGCTCTTTCACCTAATCAGAATGTCACACCCTTGTTGCTTCTTCTCTTACTGGTGCCGCAGATAATATTCGGCGGCATAATGCCTGCTGGGCAGATGGGAAAGGTGGGACAGGTAATTAGCAAGGCAATGACTACCAACTGGGCCTTCGAGTCTTTGGTGACTATAAGCGGCATGGGAAACTGTGTGGCCAAAGATTCGTGCTGGCAGCTCCCGAAAGACGAACGAGAAGCATTAACGGAAGAAGACAAAATTGAGCGCTGTTCCTGCATGGGGCCTAATCTGTTCTCCATGTGTTGCTTCCCTGGCATGCTTGATTTTTATGACCCGGCTGTAGAGACTCCGGAACCAGCACAACCGCCTAAACCCGGTGACCCACCAGCCAAGCCCGGCGAGCCTCCATCTCAACCTGGTGAGCGACCAGAAGACACATTTGGCCAAGAGTTTCAAGACTGGGAAAAAAGTACAAAGCAATACCAGAAGGACATAGACGCCTATGGGGAAACAATGGAGCAATATCGTAAAGATATGGAGGCTTATCGGGAGAAGATGGAGAGATACGAGGATGACCTGAAGGTGTGGCAAGACCAATATCGAAGCTGGAAAGAAAGTCGCAGCAAAGCTATCGGTCAGGCGGAAGCGATTATTAAAAGGATGTACGAGGATTATGGCCACGCCTTCGGGGTTAATGTCACCGGACACTGGACGGTGCTTGTAGTTATTGTAGTAGTTATGTTCATGTCAATTTTGGGAGTGATGAGATGGCAAGACAGGAGACGACCATAAGAACCTCAAAATGGCGCTCGCATTATCCCCAAATGTAACGATTTTGTAACTATTGCGTACCCAATTTTATGACTTTTCCACGCTATAGCCACTAGAATAGGTATATTGTTCCATTCAGATGTATAATTTATTGTTGCAATTATTTTAGCGACTCCTTGTCATTGGAGATTTGTCAGCAAGCCAAACCCGTATCAAGAAGGAGTATATAAATGTTCAGAGGCGGCATACCAATAGGAAAAGCATTCGGTATATCCCTGAGGCTGCACTATTCCTGGTTTTTCATTTTTACGCTGGTAACATGGTCATTGGCTGCGGTCTATTTCCCAACCACTCATCCAGACTGGAATATGTTACTGAAAATAGGGGCTGGTTTAGTGGCCAGTGTCTTGTTCTTCGGCTCGGTCTTGTTTCATGAGCTTATGCACAGCCTGGTCTCTATACGCCAGGGTACTCAGATCCAGTCCATAACTCTATTCTTCCTGGGTGGCGTGTCAGAGATGACTGGAGAACCTAAAACAGCTGGTGACGAGTTCCGTATGGCTGCTGCCGGTCCTTTCAGCAGTCTGGTTCTTGGCGGGTTGTTTCTGGGGATTTTTTTCGCACTACGGACCGCAACCGTCCAGGCGGCTCAATTCGTAGCCGCTATCTGCTACTATCTTGGTCTAATTAACATCCTGCTTGGCGTCTTTAACCTCATACCCGGATTTCCACTGGATGGTGGACGTGTACTCAGGTCACTGATATGGTGGCGAACCCGAAATATGCAGAGAGCCACTAAAATTGCATCAAACATCGGTCGTGCCATAGGGTTCCTGTTCATTTTTGGCGGCATATGGCTTGCTTTCACCGGTAACTTATTCAATGGTATCTGGTTGGTACTAATAGGATGGTTTTTGGAGACCGCTGCCAGCGGCAGCTACAGACAGATGTTGATTCAGGATATGCTCAAGGGGCATACTGCCAGCGAGGTAATGTCGCGAGATTGCACGGTGGTGCCGCCCGATATCACTGTTGAGAGCCTGGTGAATGAGCATATACTGAGTTCAGGCAGGCGCTGCTTCCCGGTGGTCTCAGGAGGTCACACCGAAGGCCTGGTGACATTGAGTAATGTGAGGTCGGTTCCCCGTGATGCCCGGAAGACGACGCTGGTGAGAGATGCCATGACTCCACTCAGTCAGGTGAAATCAGTGTCACCGAACGAAGACCTGGCTAATATTCTGCAGATTTTATCTGAAAATGATATCAACCAGGTTCCGGTCGTCTGGGAAAACAAAGTGGTGGGTATCGTAGCCCGGGACAACCTGATCAACTTTATCAATACCAGAAATGAGCTGCAGCGCGGTTGAGTACTTGACAGCTAAAATAAATTTTGGTTAAAGTAATAGTCTAATACTTTGAATTACCTGTTTGATGCGACGCCTGTCCTTGGACGGGCTTCTATTTTGAGGGAGGTTACAAGAAAATGAGAAGATTCAAATTAACTTACTGGTTAGCCTGTATGGCACTGCTCTCCTCTATGTTGGGTGGATTATCGGTTCAATCAATAGCTCAAGCATTACCACTGGCAGGTGTTCAGCCAGCTTCAATAACTCCAAATCAAACGTCACCCGCCGAAAAAATCACGCTCACCTGTCAATATCCCACGATTAGCAACTATGCTAGCTCATATTTCTCATATACCGTTGAACTAGTGTATACGGGAGGTAAGGAGCCGCGCGTTTTTGACCTTCAGGCTAAAGTACCGGATGGCTTCACTTACTCAATTACTCCAAGCTACGGCAGCAGTGCACAAATTGCCGCTATCCGGCTTGACCCTCAGAAGACATACCCGGATTCGATTACGGTTACGGCCTCTCCTTATTCGTGGCAGGAGGCACCGCCTGGAGAGTACCCCATAACTGTGGCAGCCAGTTCAGGAGACCTCAAAGCCAGCATTGACCTTAAAGCTATAGTGACGGCCAAATATGACCTGGAGCTAAAGACTTCCACCGGTTTACTTAACACTAATGCTACGTCCGGAGAGGATAATTATTTGACCATCTCCGTTGTTAACACGGGGACGGCGGACCTGGATAAAATTGAGTTCAGTTCAAAAACGAGCAGCCCCTCCGGATGGAGTATAACTTTCGACCCGAAAGAGATTGACCTGTTACCGGCGGGGGACACGCGTGAAGTTCAGGTCGACATAAAGCCGGCCAAGAAGTCTATCTCGGGCGATTATTCGGTTACTATATCGGCTCAGCCGCAAGCTAAGAATGCGTTTGGTGCCTTTGACCTCAGAGTAACCGTGCTAACGCCTACAATCTGGGGCTGGGTAGGTGTCGCCATTGTGGTTCTGGTTATTGCCGGCCTGGCATATATGTTTATGCGCCTGGGTAGACGTTGAACATAAAATGAGCAAAAAGGCAGTTATAGAAACTAAAGAGCTGGTTAAAACCTACGGCAAATTTATCGCCGTGGATAAATTAAATCTACGTGTAGATGAGGGCGAGGTTTTCGGCTTTCTTGGGCCCAACGGTGCCGGCAAGACTACTACACTGCTCATGCTGCTTGGACTTACTGAACCGACTTCGGGCACAGCCAGCGTATGCGGTTTTGATTCTACTAGAGAACCTGTCGAAGTAAAGCGTATAGCAGGCTATCTGCCGGAAAAGGTCGGTTTCTATGATGATTTGACCGCCATTGAGAACCTGGATTATACGGCGGCATTAAACGGCATACCACGAGAAATAGCATCAAAGAGGATTGATGAATTACTGAGTATGGTGGGGCTGTCTGAAGTGGCCAGACATAAGGTCGGTACTCTTTCTCATGGCATGAAACAGCGCCTTGGAATCGCCGATGTTATGATTAAAGACCCAAAAGTAGCCTTATTCGACGAGCCCACAGCCGGAATAGACCCTGAGGGAATTGAACAGGTCCTTGAGCTAATTGCTAATATGGCTAAACGAAAAGTCACAATCGTTCTATCTTCGCACCAGCTGCACCACGTACAGAAAATTTGTACCAGGGTTGGAATACTATCGAAGGGAAATCTGGTAGCTGAAGGGTCTGTGGAAGAGCTTGGTAGGGAGAAAATCGGCGGTGGTAAGCTGAGGATAGAGATTCAGGTAGCCGAGCCTACCGGTAAGCTGGTGAAATTAATAAAGAATATCAAGGGCGTGACCAGCGTGGATAGTTCTGGCGACCTGCTGCTTATTAGCTGTGATAAAGACCTGAGGCGTCAAATAGCGAAAGTCGCGGCTGATTGTGACAGCCTCATAGTTCAAATGAAGATTGAAGAATACGGTCTGGACGATATCTATATGAAATATTTCCGCGAGTCTTAAGTATGTCAGGGATAGCTGCTGTTTTTTGGAAAGAACTGGCCGACCATTTTAATAGTAAGCGGTTCATTATTTTATCTTTTCTGATTTACCTGGCCGGCATAGCAACTATATACGTGGCAGCGCAGAACATTAGAACGGGTATAACTGAGAACACTCAATTCATCTTTTTGCGACTTTTTATCGTCTCCGGCGAAAACATACCCTTTTCCTTCCCGTTCTTTCTCTCACTGTTTATACCGATAGTTGGCATAGCTCTTGGCTTTGACGCCATAAACAGCGAGCGAACCAGCGGTAACCTTAGTCGTATTCTATCACAGCCTCTATATCGAGATTCCGTGGTCAATGGAAAATTTCTGGCCGGGCTGGTTACCTTATCGATACTTGTGGCGGGCATAGTCATTCTTGTTGGTGGGATGGGATTGCGCATGATTGGCGTGCCGCCAACTGCCGAGGAGATACTGAGGCTCGTCGGGTTTATTTTGGTAAGTATAATCTACGGTGCTTTTTGGATGGCATTAGCTGTACTATTCTCTGTTTCCTTTGGTAAGACAGCCACTTCAGCGTTGGCTTCAATAGCCTTATGGATATTTGTTTTTCTGTTCGTTTCTTTGATTGCTAGAGCTATTGCTGGTGCAGTTGTTCCCATTGACCAAAACTCTAGTTTCGATTTGATAGCCAGGAATGACGAAATTTACCGTACCATCAGTAGAGTTTCGCCGACTACTTTGTACGGTGAGACAGTTCAAGTGTTACTTTTACCGGAAATGGGAAGTGCCAGTGCCACATTGATGTTGCTCAACATCTATGCCGGAGGTATGTCACCAACACCTCTATCTTTAGGGCAAAGTCTGTTATTAGTCTGGCCCCAGTTGACCACACTGATTGCATTGACCGCTTTATGTTTTGCCGGGTCGTATATTAAATTCATGCGCGAGGAAATACGGGCAACTTAGCCCTGTCATTTTAGCCGAAGTCGTCCTTTGGTTAATCTCTCTGCAGGAGCGCAAGATGATTTTAAAAACCCTCGTTGTCGGTCCTTTCGCCAGTAATTGTTATATCGTAGGCTCGGAGTCAAGCAAGCGGGGCATAATTATCGACCCGGGTGCTGAAGCCAAGCTGATTCTAAGAACAGTGAATGACCTCGGCCTGACGATATTTCTAATTGTAGTTACTCACGCACACATCGACCATATTGGCGCCTTAGCACCGGTTAAGGAAAGTACTGGAGCCAAATTCGCCATCCACGAGGCTGAAGCAGCAGCTGGGCTGGGGACGTTTTCCAGAATGCTATCATCCATGTCAGGAGGTTCTTTTAGTCAACCACCCAAGCCGGATAGGTTACTCAAGGATGGGGATAAGATAGATATAGACGATTTGAATTTTACTGTTTTGCATACGCCGGGACACAGTCCTGGAGGTATCAGCCTCTACGGCCATGGAATTCTATTCAGCGGCGATACACTATTCAACCATGGCATTGGCAGGACAGATTTTCCTGGCTGCAGCTACGAACAAATAATGGATAGCATCCAGAATAAGCTTATGGCCTTACCGGAGGATACTATTGTCTATCCCGGCCATGGTCCCGAGACCACCATTGGTAAAGAAAAAAGGGGCAATCCGTTTCTATAGATTGCCCCTTCTACTTCCTTTTTATCTGTCTACGGTCTTCGTAATCTAATCCAAATCAAATGAACAACGGGCACATCACCAGCGTGATGGTGGCGAGTAGTTTAACCAGGACATGCAGTGAAGGACCGGCGGTATCCTTAAGCGGGTCACCGACGGTGTCACCGACAACAGCCGCAGCATGAGTGAAAGAACCCTTGCCTATTACATTACCTTTCTCATCCTTAAGTTGGCCGTCTTCGATCATCTTTTTAGCGTTGTCCCAGGCACCGCCGCCGTTGTTCATGTATGAAGCCAGCATAATGCCTGCAATGGTGCCGACCATAAGCAGTGCGGCTACCACCATAGCGGCATCAAAACCCAGCCACTTGAAAATCAGCCCGACAACTACCGGTGCCAGCACCGGCAAAAGTCCAGGAGCAATCATCTCCCGTAGCGCGGCGCGAGCCGTAATGTCAACTGCAGCGGCATAATCCGGCCGTGAGGTGCCAGCCATAATGCCCGGGTCGGCCTGAAACTGTCGCCTGACTTCCTGGATGATCTTGGCTGCGGTTTTACCGACAGCCTTTATGGCCCAAGAACTGAACAGGTAGACCAACATTACCGCCAGTAGAGCGCCGACAAAGACCTCTATCTTGGCGATGTCTACAACCGTATATTGTCCTTCGACGCCGAATTTGAGGAAAGATACCCTGTCCAGATATGCCTGGAAGAGCAAGAAAGCTGCCAGCCCGGCAGAAACCATGGCATATCCCTTGGTCAATGCTTTAGTAGTATTTCCAACCGCATCAAGACGGTCGGTAATTCGGCGCACATCTTTACCGGCGCCAGCCATCTCATTGATACCATTAGCATTATCGGTTATAGGGCCGAAGGTATCCATTGATAGCACGTAGGGGCAGGTCATGAGCATGCCCATAGTAGCTACTGCAGTGCCGAAAGCACCGGCACCTGGAACACCGCTAAGGGTGCCCATCCAGTAGGACACTAAAAGTGCCACGCCTATTACGACTGCTGTCGCTAGTGTTGTTTCATAACCCACGGACATGCCAATCACGATATTGGTGGCCGGTCCGGTCTTGGATGCTTCGGCGATTTCCTTCACCGGCTTGTATCGGGATTCAGTGTAGTATTGAGTAACATATATTATGGCTACACTGGTAAGGATGCCGACTACACCGGCGCCGAACAGCCACCAGTTACCCAGCATGAAGTAAATTGTTATGGCCATGCCTATAATTGACAGGGCAATAGCTACGAAATATCCGCGGTTCAACGCATTCATGGCGTTTTCGTTTTCTTTAGCTCGGACTATCAATATTCCAATCATACTGGCAAAGAGACCGAATGCACGAACCACCAGTGGGAAAAGAATCCAGGCGACGTTATGAGTGGCCATGTAGGCCACTATACCGAGAATCATAGCACCGATGTTTTCAGCGGCCGTCGACTCGAATAAGTCGGCACCACGGCCGGCGCAGTCGCCGACGTTGTCACCGACTAAGTCGGCAATAACCGCAGCATTACGGGGGTCATCTTCGGGAATGCCGGCTTCTACTTTGCCCACCAGGTCGGCGCCCATGTCAGCCGCTTTGGTATAAATTCCGCCGCCAAGCTGAGCAAAAAGGGCTACGAAACTGGCGCCAAATCCAAAGCCGACAATAAGATGAGGGGCAATTTCAGGTTTGGTGGCGCCACCAAAGGCGAAAAAGATAGCGGTAACACCGATAAGACTGAGCGCAGTAATCAGAAACCCGGAAACTGCGCCTCCCCTGAGAGCAATGGTGACGGCTCTAGTGAGGTTCTTTTGGGCGCCTGCGGCACAACGAACATTTGATTTGACCGCGATATACATGCCCACAAAACCGGAAACACCGGAACACAGAGCGCCGACTAAGAAAGCAACTGCTGTCCGCCAGCCAATCCCAAAGGGAGTCATTCCTTCAATTCCCCTCTGTCCACCCAATAACGCTACAAGTACACCAATGATAATCGCCACCACCAATGACAGGATACCGATGGTACTGTACTGCCGCTTCAGGAATGCCCAGGCGCCTTCAAAAATCATATCGCCGATTTCTTTCATCTTCGGCGTTCCGGCATCGGCGCGCAGGACATTTCTGGCCAGCATAATGGCAAATACCACCGTTACCAACCCAGCAACAGGAACAAGCCAGAAAATACCAGGCATTTCACCTCCTTATAAAGAATTATGATTTACGCAAGCGAATGCGGATGACCACCAGGTGTCAGATTCTATCGTCTTTGAACGTCGGAGTCAAGGTTATTTGGTGTTAAATATAATTGTACTTTGGTACAGACTTTTAATATTAAAAAGACATGCCAGACAGGATAGTTTCTTGTCTTTGCCAAGTCACCCTTTCTTTTTCGAAGACTGCTCCAATTTTTTTTCCAACTCCTGTTGTCTCAGAGCCAGAGTCAGGTCACCCCGGGTCCTCTCCAGGATGCCGCGTATTGCATCGCTGGTCCGCCTCAAGCCGTAGGTAATACCTTCGGGAAAGTCCATGGTCATGAGGATGCTATATATGTCATCCATAGTGGTAAGCAGTTCCTCGCATCTGGAAAGGTCGTTCCGCCTTAAGCTGTCCAGGATGTAGCGCCGCAATTCACCTACTGCCTCACCCAGTCCGTTTAAGTAAGCAGGGTAGCTAACTCCGAGCGCTTCTGGCTGAGGAAGGGGCTTACCGGCAACTATTGCCAAAGTTGTGCTTGCTTCAGCCAATTCCTTCTGGGCATCATGAACGAAGCCAGTATAAGCCAGGTCATTATTCTTCTTGAGGACGTCGTCAGTCAGTTCTCTTAATAAAGCCTGAGCTGAGGTTAATAGTTGCTCGGCGTTCGCTTTTTCCTGACGATGGACGGCGCGAATGGTATTAGCGCTATACCGTATTATCTCACGGCTGAGACGGAGCGCCTTTTCTCGCGCTGCATCTTTTGCCGAGAAATAAAGACGAATTTTCTCTGCCAGGGCTTCAAGATTTTCGGTGACTTTTTGTTGCTTTTTCAATTTCCTTCACCATCTGGCGAGTTGCCGATTCCATATCCTTTTGATTCAAAACAGCGCTGATAACCGCTGCAGCATTGGTTCCGATTTCTATTACTTGACCGATATTTTGCCTGTTTATGCCGCCTATAGCAACTATCGGAATAGATACAGCCTTCCTGACTTGCCTTAAACGTTCCAGTCCGACTACTGGAGCTTTTGGTTTTGTAGGTGAAGGGAATACGGAGCCTACAGCTACATAATCGACTCCTTCAGATTCTGCTTTCCGTGCCTCAGCCGCGGTAGACGTCGACAGGCCAATGACCTTATCAATCGGTAATTCCTTTCTTATCACAGATAGAGGAAGATCGTTTTGACCAATATGTACGCCATCTGCATCTGATGCCAGGGCTATATCAAGATAGTCGTTGACTATAAAAAGGACATTGGAATGGTGACACAAATCTGCCATCTTTTTAGCTATGGCTAGAAGCTCACCCTTAGAGCGCTGCTTGTCACGTAGCTGAATAACTTTAGCTCCGCCATCTATAGCTTTTCGGGCGGCATCTACCTCGCCTTTCAGCCCCAAAGTATCAGTATCGATGATAACGTAGAGTCCGGTAAGATTTTTTATCTT
>Ga0214474_1000437_pt1 | contig 20836 bp, 25 predicted proteins | sample RVTome_2_FD_187335 | JGI IMG/M metagenome (GOLD analysis project Ga0214474, IMG submission 187335) | Soil microbial communities from uranium-contaminated site in the Upper Colorado River Basin, Wyoming, United States - RVT95D214 HiSeq ...
CCTGGCAAACTACTTCATATGGCTTGTCTACTACCTCCTCACTTTTAAAATAAAGATATATATTCCTCCCCTTCACCATCCGATTGAATTTGCCAAGAAGGCCTTGCGTCAGGCAAAGTTTTACGGGTGGGGCCTAATGGTCGGGGATGAGAATCCACATCACTCAACGCCGGATAACAAGTTCAACCCCATGCAGCAGGTGTCATATCTCATGATTATGGTAGCTCTTATTCCTGTCCAGATAATAACAGGTCTTTTCCTGTGGGATCCAAATCTCTTCGGTCCTGTCGTCAATCTTATCGGAGGCATTCAAATAGCAGATACGATCCATATTCTCCTCTGGATATTCTTCAGTGCATTCATCATCGTCCATTTCTATCTGGCCACTCTCGGACATACGACCTGGGCTCATATTATTGCTATGTTTTCCGGTTACGAAGAAGAACATGAAGAACACGGCCATGAAGAAGAACACGGTCACAGCACCAGCCACTAAAATTCAATAATAAAGGGGTGGGACAAAATGTCCCACCCCTTTTTCCAAAAAAAACGGGCAATGTCTAATTTGGCTTGACACATGGTTAAATTACCTTGACTCACTGCTTAAGGACATGATATATTACTAACAGGATTTTAGGGGTTTTTGCGTTCAAAGAAGGCCACAAAGACTTTTAGCTTTGGGGCCTTTTTTATTGAGTCCTTCTGGGATTTTAGTTTATAGATAAGGAGGTAAACAAAATGACACAAGGAACCATGAAGTGGTTCAGCGACAGCAAAGAATGTATGGATTTAAAAGTTAGTGAAGAAATTCTCAAGCAAACTACAAAATGTGTATTTGATTTCAAATGTTTAAATGAGGAAACAAGGGATGTGTGTAAGGTTGACAGATGTATTGGAGGGTTATGCCTTCTGGAAACGATAAAATCAGGGTTTTGTTCTTATAAATTTTCATTTGAAAATTCCTATGCTTGTTTGTGTCCAACAAGAGTTGAACTTTATAGGAATTGCAGAATATAATAGTTCCAAATTCAGCTATTTGTATATATCCTTTGATGCATTCGACAGCATAGTGGACACTCCCTAAGAGAGCAAAGATGTTCTTTCTACAGGCCGAAATCCGCATTGTCGCCTCCTTCCTGAAGTCCACAAAATAAATTTTGCTACAATAGTATAGATTTCAATAGGTAATCAAGTTGAATGACATTGAGTTTGGAAAAAGGCTGCACGAGGTCACCGAAATCAGAAAGAAGGAAATGCGCGAAGTAGCTTAGCTTTTATGCTATATTAAGGGGCAAAACCTATGAAAGCACAAGTGGCTGCATTGTTTCTGCTCTTAGTATTTTTGGTTGTAATCGTCTATGAACATGGAAAGCCAACTTTAAGCAAGAAGTTTAAGAGAAGATTACAGTTAATAGCAAAGGCAATATGGGTTTTTATAGCCTTCTTACTTATGTATGTTCTGCAAAGAATTGGTTGGTCAGGTTTTATTTTTCTATTGCTGTTTCTTGCTCTCATGGCTATAGTGAGAATTGTTGAATTTTATTTCGAAGAAAAAAGAAAAAAATAAGACGTATAGGGTAATAATTAATAGCAGCATAAAAGATACATCAGTCAGTTTTTCGGCAATAGCACAGATAGATTTAGGCCAATCCTGTAAGATATCAACATCATAGGAGGCTCAAATTATGGAAGACGAACTCGCACACGCTAAGGCAGTTTCTCGGCGATTGGTTACGTTAAGGATTATAGGATTATTAACGATAGTTGCCATTATTGCGCTGACAGATACGCATATTGCACGCAATTACATATTTCTTTGCGCTGGCTGTGCTTTGATTCAAATGGCATACCTCGATTTCCCAAAGCCCATCTGGCTAAAACTAATTGCATTCATTTCACTTATTCTTGAACTGTGGCTCGGTTTCCATCTCTTGAGTTGGCTATCAACACTTATTATTTTAGTAGTAACAACTTTCGGAATAAACCTTCTGTTTGCAAGATTGCCTTGGTTGTTAACAGGTATAGGTGGCTTGGTTTTATCGGTTGTGGCAATCTTTATTATTTTTGGGTGAGAAAACAGCATGAAGAGGCATACATTTCTCCTGATAATCCTCAAATATTTACCATTCCTTAATCTACTTGTTCGTAGGTGAAACTGAGAATAATTTTACTGGAAGAACTATACATCTATTTCTTAACTTGCTCCATTTTATCTATTACCAAAGTATTTTCGTTCAGCTATTGTTTATTTAAAGTCTGTCCATAAACTAACAGATTTATAAAAAGCGTCATTCCCGTGAATCCGTCTTACGTATTGACGAAGGAAATCCAGTAAATTCAATAGGTTCTGGATTCCGGATCAAGTCCGGAATGACAAACAACCGACTTTATAAACAGTAAGGAATGTAAGGGTCAGGCTTGTTTATTGCAATTTGCTGCTCCGCTGGGATGGAGAGTCATGGAATTTATCATTTTCAAAAGAAATAAAGATAATTAATGTTATCCGTAAAAACGTGGACTACTGTGAGAAAGTGAGATATTTTTGAACTCGCTCGAAATCCCTCTTTCTATGTGAACGTTTTATTAAAGACATAATTTGACTCGTTTGCAACAGCGAGTGAAAAAGCGTTTTTTGAAAAAGAAAACATTTTTCGGGACGTTTCGGAAGAACGAGAGCAGATAATCGGAGGTATCTTTTAAGCAGCCCGTTTATTCGCTTTGACCTGCAGTTTTACCTTTTCATGTTCCTGAAGTATCTTAATAATCTCCAGAATATTGTCAGTCCTTGGGTTGCCGCGAGGCCCGAGCATGCGGTGAATGCTCTTGCTCGATTTCTTCAGTCTTCCGGCGAGTTCCTGAAACGTAATGGTGGCGTTAATGTAATCGCGCAGAATTGCCTTGCCTGCATCAAGGTCTCCTGAAAGCAGTTCGTTGACCGCTTCTGCCAGCATATGTCTGCGGAAATTGGCATCATGCTCGGCACGTCTTAAAATTGTTTTACGAAAATCTCTTGTAATAGGCATATTACCTCCTTACCTTTTTCTTTCCTTATCAATCTTGTATTGCGCCCAAAGTAATTGAGCCTTTTTGATATCTCTGCCCTGAGTTTTCTTGGAACCGCCTCCCAGCAGTATAATCAAAGTATTGCCATCCTGACCAAAATAAATCCTGTACCCTGGGCCAAAATCGATTTTATATTCCGAAACACCTTTACCAATAGATCTCACATTCGAAAAATTGCCCTGTTCCAATCGATATAAAGCTGTGGTAACTTTTGCTGATGCATGAGCATCCAAACTGTTAAACCACTTTTCAAAGACAGACCTTCCATCCTGTAAATACTCAACTACTCTTGTTTTCCCCATTCCTGATAAATGGTAACATAAATGTTACTGATAGTCAAGGATGGAGGGATAAACACGATTATCAGATCTTTTATTTTAATGTCCTAAAGCCCAATAGGAAAGGGTAAGGGACACATTCCGTATTTTGACGGGTTATAGGGATTTTGGAGGATTCTCATTCAAAAAATATCTCCTATAAAGGACTTCAGACAGGATAGATCGATATGAAAATATCCTCTTTTTGATGCATAAGCGCCACCGAAGGAGAAATTTCCGAGATGATATATTTTAATATCTCTTCAGGTTTCACATAAAATAGTTCCACGTTTCTCTGTGGAACATAATATGTGAGGAAATTTACATGAAGGGCCTCTTTGCATAGTCTGAAAAGTTTTTTCAGAACATTTTTCATGGACTCTTCAATCCCTGCTATTCTAAGATTAAATACCCCACAAATAAAGATTACATCAAACACCCGCTCAAATTCTGACTCTTCTAAATCCACGGCAATAAACTCTGTCTCCGGGTACTTACTTTTCGCTAATTTAATCAGATTTTCATTTACATCAATACCACAATAATTTATGGAGATATCCCTCCCTTTAATAAATCCATATAGGTCTCCCTTGCCGCATCCAAAATCGAGGATTTTTTTACCTGAGATATCTCCTGCTATCTTAAGGAGGGTTTCATATCTGCGACGCTGGCCTTCAGGAGTCCACCTGACCGCTTGTGGTGCATCACCAAAGTCCTTGAGATGTCTGTTATAAAAATAAAGAAGTTCCTTTTTCCCGAGGGGATCCATAATTTTTTATATTATCATACATAGATAAAACGTTATATGGTGTGTTAAAGTCTATATTACAAACAATAATAAGAGGAGTTTTTATGGGAGACCTTAATTACAAGGAATATACGGCGGAGGAAAATAAAATCTACAATGCGGCTATGGCAAAGATAATGGAAGGATTAAAAACCGGATTGAGTTTTAATGAAGCATGCAGTGTCGTAAATGTTGAAGATAAAGAATTAAAGGAATTCATTGAGGACGATGCCTTAAAGATAATGATTGCAGATATGCATTACGCAAAAGGTCTTTCTTTACCGGAGGTTGCGTCTGTATTAAAGGTCTCGATAGAAACCACCAACAGGGCAAACCTGGAAATGCTCGAAGATGTCGGGATAACATCCATGGAGGTTTATAAACAGAATAACCCTGGTCCGATAGGAAATGCATAGGAGAAGAGATGGAAGAGCAGAAAAAGAAGGTAAGACTTTATTCACTGAGTACATGCCCAACATGTAAAAGGGTGAAGAAATTTCTTGACGGATACAATATAAAATATGAACTTATTGAAGTAGATTTACTCGATAGCGGTGAACAATGGGTTACGTCAAAGGAAGTTAAGAAATACAACCCTGCAGTTACTTATCCTACCCTTGTGATAGAAGAAGTAGTATTAGGGCTTGATGAGGAAGCTATAAAAAATGCACTGGGTATAAAATGACCGCTGAAAGGCTTTATGACATCATGAAAGAAGATCAAAATAAAAACTAAGGAGGCTGCACGATTATGATATTCGATGACATTGCATTATTAGATGATCTTAAGAAAGATAAAGAGGTTCTTAAAGATATCATCTGGGATATTGAACCAAAACAGCTCATGGAACCGAGATACAGTTTAACAGAAGAAGGCAAACGGAAGGAAAAAATAATAAGGGGGTATATTTTTTATATAGATAAGATGTCAGGGGATAAACCAGGCCTTTTTTTAATGTGCCATACTACTATGGGTTATGCTGAAACAGTCGCAAATATTGACGAAATTCCTGATGAACTCATAGCTGAGGCTATAGAAGAAAATAAAGGCAAGGAATACTTTGGCATGTATCCTATTAATAAAAAACTGGAAGCCTGGCTCAAAAAAGAGTTAGGGCTACAGGGTTAAGATTTCGGCAAATTACTAACATCCCAGTATTTCCATTTTAAATACTCATTAATCGCATTTGCTGCCTTTCTTCCTGCACCCATAGCCAAAATAACTGTTGCAGAGCCTGTAACTATATCTCCTCCGGCAAAAACACCCGGTTTTGAGGTCATACCAGTCCCTTCTTCAGCTACAATATAACCCCTCTTGTTTAACTTTAAATCAGGTATGGTGCTTGATAAAAGTGGATTTGACCTTGTCCCGAGCGCCGGGATTGCTACATCAATTTCAATCTGAAATTCGCTGCCTTTAATAGGAATAGGTTTTCTCCTGCCTGATTGGTCAGGTTCTCCCAGTTCCATCTTAATACACTCAATACCGCAGACATTTCCTTTGCCATCATCAATAAATCTTGTCGGGTTTGTTAAGAATACAAATTCTATTCCCTCTTCATGTGCGTGGTGAACTTCTGCCTTTCTTGCCGGCATCTCAGCCTCAGAACGCCTGTATATAAGATAAACCTTTTCTGCCCCAAGTCTTAAGGCTACCCTTGCTGAATCCATAGCAACATTGCCACCACCGAATACAGCTACCTTTTTACCTCTTTTTATAGGTGTATCATATTCAGGGAAGAGATATGCCTTCATTAGATTAGCCCTTGTTAAAAATTCATTAGCAGAATAAATGCCATTTAAATTTTCTCCTGGTATTCCCATAAATATAGGCAATCCTGCACCTGTTACAATAAAGCAGGCATCATATCCCTGATCATTTAATAATTCATCAATTGTATAGAGTTTTCCGATCACTGTATTGAGCCTTAATTCAACTCCCAGTTGCTTTATATATTCCACCTCTCTCTCAACTATTGCCTTTGGAAGTCTGAATTCCGGGATACCGTAAATCAAAACCCCACCTGGTTTGTGTAATGCCTCAAATAAGGTTACCTGATGCCCTGATTTTATTAAGTCGGCTGCACAGGTTAATCCACCAGGTCCGGACCCTATTATGGCTATTTTCCTACCGGTAGGCTTTGGTTTCTCAGGAATCTTTATCGCACCTTTCTCTTTCTCATAATCAGCAGCAAATCTTTCCAGGTTACCTATCGCTACAGGCTCGCCTTTCTTACCCAGGATACATAAAGACTCACATTGAATCTCCTGTGGACATACCCTTCCACAGACAGCAGGCAATGCATTCTTTTCCTTAACCTTCCATGCGGCTTCTATAAATTTTCCTTCTTTAATTAATTTTATGAATGAAGGTATATCCACCTCTACAGGGCAGCCGTTTCTGCAGGCAGGTCTCAAACAGGTTAAACATCTATTTGCCTCTTCAATCGCCTCATCAGGGGTATATCCGTAAGGAACTTCCATAAAATTCCTTGCCCTTTCCAGAGGGTCCTGCTCTCTCATTTTTACGCGCGCCTTGGTCTTCTTCTCTTCGCTTTTCCCTGCCTCCATCCTATTTAACCTCCATCTTTTCTTTAAACTTTTCAAAAGCTATCTTTTCTTCTTCAGGATACATTCTCTGTCTTGCCATGAGCAAATCGAAATTAACCTTATGCCCATCAAATTCAGGACCATCAACACAGGCAAACTTTGTTTCCCCTCCGACTTCTACCCTGCAAGCACCACACATCCCTGTTGCATCAACCATGATTGAGTTCAGACTGACTATTGTTTTCACATTATATTTCTCTGTTGTGATACAGACAAATTTCATCATGATGGCAGGTCCAATAGCAATTACTAATCCTATATCCTTATCCCCTCGTAAGAGTTCATCCAAAGGAACTGTTACTACTGCTTTTCTGCCATAAGAGCCGTCATCTGTTGTAACGATTAGTTCATCTGTTGCATTACGCATTTTCTCTTCCCAGAAAATAAGATCTTTTGTCCTTGCACCAATAATTGAAAATACAATATTGCCCGCCTCTTTTAATGCCCGTGCTATTGGATAGGTAGGCGCTATTCCAACCCCGCCACCTACACAAACGACCTTCCCAAAATTTTCTATAGGGGAATGTTTACCAAGTGGGCCGATAATATCAGATATGAAATCACCTGCATTTAATGACCCCAAAAGATGGGTTGTCTTTCCAACCTTCTGGAAGACTGTAGTTAAGATTCCCTTTCCCCTATCAAAATCAGCAATAGTTAAAGGTATCCTCTCTCCTTGTTCATTGATTCTAAGGACAAAAAAATTGCCTGGCTTTGCCTTCCTCGCAATATCTTTTGCATCAATCTCGAATAAGGTCACTAAATCTGACAGTTCTTCCTTTTTTAATATTTTAAACATTAAAATCCCCCTTTTTAAAAAACTTTAACTTTTTTAAATACCTATTTGAAATTTTAATAATCATTTTAAATCTTAAATTTTTTACTTGACAAGAATTAACGCTTTTAAGTATAACATAACCGTTTATGCCTGGAACGTATATTCCATCAGAATATTTACCGGTTCTTATATTCATTATAATCGCCATAGCTTTTGGCTTGGGCGCTTTATTAATCGGTACAATCTTCAGATTAAAGAAGCCATATTATGAAAAGCTTATGCCTTATGAATCAGGTATCACTCCAACAGGCGAACCGCGCACCAGGTTTACTATCAGATTTTATATCATAGCCATGCTTTTTGTAGTATTCGACGTTGAGGCCGTTTTCATTTATCCCTGGGCTGTGGTATTCGACAAAATCGGGATTTACGCCTTTATAGAAATGGTCATTTTTATCTTCATACTTTTAATCGGTTATATTTATGCCTGGAAAAAAGAGGCATTTCAGTGGGATTAATCAGGATTAATAAGATAGTTAGAGGTAAGAGATGTTAATAGACACATCAGCAACCGGGCTTGTTACGTTAGATGACGGGACTAAGATTTTACCCCCGAATTTGATCATCACCTCTCTGGATAAAATTGTTAATTGGGGAAGGTTATCCTCAATCTGGCCTACAACCTTCGGACTCGCATGTTGCGCAATTGAAATGATGGCCGCAGGCGCAGCCCACTATGACTTTGACAGGTTCGGCATTATATTCAGGGGCTCACCAAGGCAGGCAGATTGTGTGATCGTTGCCGGTACAGTTACAAAGAAGATGGCCCCGGTTGTCAGAAGGGTGTACGACCAGATTCCTGAACCGAGGTATGTGGTTGCAATGGGAAGTTGTGCATGCACAGGTGGAGTGTTCAGGACGTACAGTACAGTACAGGGATGTGATACATTCCTTCCCGTTGATGTCTATGTTCCTGGTTGTCCACCGAGACCTGAAACATTGCTCGAGGGCATGATGATGCTTCAGGAAAAGATAAGAAAAGAACACGCGAGGTGGAGTCCATGGCGGTAATAGAAGTAAGATTGTCGTTACCCCCTAAGGGACTGGAAGCAAAAGAGATAGCAGAAAAGATAAAGGAAAACTTTCCCGATCAGGTAATTGATGTTGCAGAGTTCAGAGATCAGGTTTCAGTTATCGTGAAGAAGGATCAGATTGTTTCAATTTGTAAATACCTCCATGATGATCCGCTCTTAAGTTTAGACCACCTCCAGGACCTCACCGCTGTTGATTACAGCGGTAAAAAAGACGTCAGATTCGAGGTTGTTTATAACCTTTATTCCATAAAATATCGTCATAAGATTCGTATCAGGGCACAGGTTCCTGAACCAAACCCTAAGATCAATTCGGTAGTTCCGATATGGGCCGGTGCAAACTGGCATGAAAGGGAATGCTTTGATATGTTCGGTATTGTATTCACTGGCCACCCTGACCTCAGGAGAATCCTTCTGCCGGAAGACTGGGAAGGCCATCCCTTAAGAAAGGACTACCCTTTAAAGGGACCCGGACCTGAAAATGATTGGCCTGGTTTTATTGAAGTGCTCAATAGGTCAAAAGAATTAAAAGAGTTTGAGTGGGAAGGATAGGATGGAACAGTTAGAGAAGATATTTGAAACGAGAGAGCTCAATGTAAACATGGGGCCGCAGCACCCTGCTACGCACGGTGTTCTGAGACTCGTTCTTGATATAGATGGTGAAACAATTGTTAAGGTAACACCTTATGTAGGCTATCTTCACAGGGGTATTGAGAAACTCGGTGAAAGCTTGAGTTATTTCCAGGCCCTGCCGCTGACTGACAGGATGGATTATGTCTCAGCGATGTCAAATAATATTGGCTATGTAATTGCAGTCGAAAAACTGTTTGGAATAGAGGCTCCTGAAAGGGCAAAGTTTATAAGAACAATTGTTGGTGAGATGTCGAGGATAGCGAACCATCTGCTCTGGCTTGCAACCCATGCCCTTGATATTGGTGCAATGACCGTGTTTCTCTACTGCTTCCGTGAAAGGGAATGGATTCTTGACCTGTATGAGATGATCTGCGGTGCACGTCTCACCGTGACCTATCCAAGGGTAGGCGGCGTAAGAAACGACGTCCCGCAGGAATTTCTCGACAGCCTCTGGAAATTTACGGATGAGTTCCCTTCAAGGATTCTGGAATATGAGACGCTGATCGACCAGAACAGGATATGGCTCAAGAGGACAAAAGGCATTGGCGTAATCTCAGCAGAGGAGGCAGTAAGCTGGGGCATGACAGGCCCGACATTAAGGGGATCCGGAGTTCCTTATGACATTAGGAAACACGCCCCTTATGATGCATATGATAAGGTCGAGTTTGATGTGCCTATCGGGACAGAAGGCGATACATATGACAGATACCGCTGCAGGATGCTGGAATTTAGGCAGTCAAATAATATCATCAGACAGTGTATCGAAAAGTTGCCGGCAGGACCGGTTATGGCCGATGCCCCGAAATTTACACTTCAACCGAAGGATGCAATGTTTCCCATTACCCATCCTACAAAGGAACATGCATTTTTTATTGAGGAAAAGACGTGTAAAGGATGTGGCATGTGCATGAGGGCATGCCCTGCAAAGGCTATATTCGGTGAGAAGAAAAAACCACATAAGATTAAACAGGAATTGTGTTTAGCTTGCGCGAATTGTTATGTAACTTGCAAATTCAAGGCTTTAAAAATAGTACCTGGCGGCAAGGGGCTCAGCGATGAAAAACTTGCAGAATTGGCTGCTGCTCCAGTACCAGAAGATATAAAGAAAGCAACCGAGCATCTTGTTGAACAATTCTCTTTCGTCAAAAAAGGGCCAAGAGCGCCTGAAGGAGAAATCTATGTTGCAACCGAAGTGCCGAAAGGAGAACTCGGTTTTTATTTTGTGAGCGATGGTTCCGGAAAACCTTACAGGATGAGGCTAAGGGCTCCATCGTTTATCCATGCCGGATGTTTACCGAGACTCTGTGTCGGGCATCTGGTTGCTGACGTTATCGCAGCCATCGGTACGATCGATATCGTGCTTGGAGAGTGTGATAGATAGCTATGAATATCTCGAATATCATAACACCTGAACAACTCGATGCTTTAATCAAATTCGGGATTAATGTATTAATTATCATAATCAAGATCGCAGTCGTTCTTGGCATCGGATTACTTCATGTCGCATATGCGACATATTTTGAACGTAAAGTCATCGGACATATGCAGGTGAGACTTGGCCCCATGAGAGTAGGGCCACATGGACTTTTACAGCCGGTCGCAGATGGTCTGAAATTATTCTTTAAAGAAGATATAATACCTGACAAGGCGGATAAACCCGTCTTCTATCTTGCTCCTCTCATCTTTATGGCCTCGGCTATGATAAACCTTTCATTTATACCTTTCTCTTATAATTCTTATAATTTTGTAATTGCAAATATACCTTTCTCTATTAATTTTGTAATTGCAAATATCAATATAGGACTGTTATTCGTCTTTGCCATGGCAGGTATCGGTGTCTATGGCATATTTATATCAGGATGGGCATCGAACTCCAAATACGCATTTATCGGAGGTCTCAGGTCAGCTGCTCAGGTTATCAGTTACGAGATTGCCTTGGGACTGAGCCTTGTGGGTGTCATGATCATGGCAGGTTCACTGAACCTTACAGATATCGTTCGTGCACAGGAAGAATCCATCTTTGGCATGTTCGCGATACCTCAGATAGTCGGGTTTGTAGTCTTTACGATCGCTGCGGTTGCTGAGACGAACAGGACTCCGTTTGACATGCCTGAGGCAGAAAGCGAGCTTGTTGCCGGATATTTCACCGAGTACAGCGGATTCAGGTTTGCACTATTCTTCCTCGGTGAATATATAGCAATGTTTATTATGGCATCAATGGCAACAGTATGCTTCCTCGGCGGGTGGACATTGCCGTGGTATATTACAAAATTTGTGCCGTTCATAACATTAGTTCCCGGTATCGTATGGTTCCTCATGAAAGTCTATGCATTCATATTCTTCTATTACTGGATAAGGGCAACAGTGCCGAGGTATAGATATGACCAACTTATGGCAATTGGCTGGAAGATACTCATCCCGGTAGCCTTGGCGAATATCTTAGTAACGGGTCTGGTAAAAATCATTATTACGACTTTAAAGGGAGCATAGCGTGACTGTAAGGGAAATTGTAAAAAGATTCACCTTCATCGAAATATTCCAAGGCATGGCCCTTACCTTAAGGAAGATGTTCTCGCACGCGGTTACCATACAGTATCCCAAGGAAAGACGGCACATAGCGCCGGGTTTCAGGGGACAGCATGCCCTTGCAAAAAATCAGGCGGGGCAGGCAAAATGTGTCGGCTGCGGACTCTGTGCTGCCATTTGCCCATCACAATGCATTCATATTTCAAGGGCGCAGGGAAAGGTCGAAAAATACGAGATAGATATCCTGAGATGCATTTACTGCGGTTTCTGTGTTGAAGCATGTCCTTATGGTGCAATTGTATTAACAGAAAATTATGAATACTCTGATTATAAGAAAGAAAACATATATATGAAAAAAGACAAGCTCTTATCGAACTGGGATAAATATATGCCCGGCAAAAAAGGCGAGGAGTATTTCAAGAAATTCTGGCGTCCTATGTCTGAGGATTTCGGAACCCCTCCGGGCCAGGCTGTATTTAGAGGGAGAAAGTAATGATTTCTCAATTATTCTTTGCATATTTTGCATTTGCTATAGTTTTACTTTCAGTGCTTGTGATAACAAGGAAGAACCCTGTTCATAGCGTCCTCTGGATGCTTCTGCTATTTTTCCATATTGCAAGTTTATATCTGTTTTTGAATGCTGAATTTATGGCTGCAATACAGATCATCGTATATGCAGGTGGAATACTCGTATTGTTTTTATTTGTAGTGCTGCTGATGAATATCAGGGAAGAATTAAGGATAAGTAAATTTATTGGTGCATGGCCAACAGGGTTTACCTTTGCAGCTGGTCTTTTAGTAGTCATCACTATATCGGTCAGATCATTCGTAGCCGGGCCGCAAGGCAAATATACAATTGATCTTATAAAGAAGGAATCGAATATAAAGGTTTTGGGGAAATTACTATATACAGATTTTTTATTCCCGTTTGAGGTGGCATCACTTATACTCCTTGTGGCAATAGTTGGTGCAATAGTCCTTGCAAAAAAGAGGGTTAAAAGTTAAACAATGGTTCCATTAAACTGGTATATATTGCTCAGTGCCGCAGTCTTTACGATAGGAGTCTTCGGATTCCTTTCCAGAAGGAATATCATTATCATGTTCATGTCTATAGAGCTGATGCTTAATGCTGTAAATATCAGTCTAATTTCATTCAGCCACTACCTTCAGGACATGAGGGGACAGATACTTGCCTTCTTCGTAATTGCTGTCGCAGCTTCTGAGGCGGCCATAGGGCTTGCGATAGTGATAGCCCTATTTAGAAACAAGGCCACTGCGCACGTGGACGATATACATGAGATGCACGGATGATGAAATTAAAAAGTTGGAGTTAAAGGATTGAGAATATGGAATATTACCTTTTAATACCATTTCTGCCACTCGCAGCGTTTTTAATTAATATCCTGCTCGGGAAAGAGGTTTTCAGGGAAAAGGCCCATTGGGTCTCGGTACTTGCAGTGGTCGGTTCATTTATTATAGCAGTCGCAACACTGTTTGATGTGCTTTCAGGGAAAACCTTAAATAAGGATCTTTACACATGGATAGTTTCCGGTACCTTCAAGGTGTCTGTTGGATTTCTTATAGACCCGCTGACAGCAGTAATGCTGATAGTTGTTACCACCTGCAGCTCACTCATACATATTTACTCTATAGGTTATATGCATGGGGACAAAGGCTATTACAGGTTTTTCTCCTACATGAGCCTTTTTACATTCTGCATGCTCATGCTGGTTATGTCGAACAACTTCCTGCAACTCTATTTTGGATGGGAGGGGGTCGGTCTCTGCTCATATTTTCTCATAGGGTATTACTTCCACAAGAAGTCAGCATCTGATGCCGGTAAAAAAGCATTTATAGTCAACAGGTTTGGGGACTTTGGATTTGGCCTCGGAGTCATCATGGTTTTTCTTACATTCGGGACCCTTCACTATTTACCTGTTTTCAATAATATGAGCGGGATTGTTGGTAAGACCGTCCATTTACTTGGATTCGATGTTAGTCTCGTAACCCTTATTGCACTTTTACTTTTCTGTGGCGCAGTCGGAAAATCAGCCCAGATACCCCTCCATGTTTGGCTTCCGGATGCGATGGAAGGTCCGACACCTGTCAGTGCACTCATACATGCTGCAACAATGGTCACAGCAGGTGTTTTCCTTGTTGCCAGATGTAGTCCAATATTCAATCTTTCTGAAGTCGCCTTAATCGTTGTTGCTCTAACCGGTGCAATAACAGCCCTTTTTGCAGCTACAATCGCCCTTGTGCAAAAGGATATAAAAAGGATTATCGCATACTCGACTATTAGCCAACTCGGATACATGTTCCTTGGTTGTGGAGTGGGTGCATATGCTGCTGGTATATTCCATCTGTATACACATGCATTTTTCAAGGCACTCTTATTCCTCTGTGCAGGAAGTGTAATGCATGCTATGGGAGGAGAACTTAACCTGCAGAAGATGGGCGGTCTTAAAAAATATATGCCTGTTACGTATTTGACATTCGTTCTGGGCTCACTTAGCATTTCAGGTATCCCTGGGTTTGCAGGCTTCTTCAGCAAGGACGAGATCCTCTGGCTCGCATATTCATCTCCGAATCCTGTTGGCAAGTTTGTATGGCTTTTAGGGACGATCGCTGCGTTTCTAACAGCATTTTACTCCTTCAGACTTATTTTCCTTACATTCCACGGAAAATTTCGCGGCACACATGAGCAGGAGCATCATCTTCACGAATCACCAAAAGTTATGACAATACCACTTATGTTGCTTTCAATTGGCGCAATTGCAGCAGGATGGGTTGGTATACCTCACCTGCTTGGTGGAGGGGCGCATTTTGCAGAATTTTTAAAATCGGTTCTCGGACATCCTGAGGCTCACGGTACACATAATGAAGAGTGGATGGTGATGGGTATTTCAGTAATGGTAGGACTTTCGGGAATCGGGCTTGCTGCATATATGTATCTCCTAAGGACAGATATACCTGTAAGACTCGCAAAGAACTTTAGTGTTATTTACACGATACTCTTTAATAAATATTATGTTGACGAATTGTATAGTTTTATTATTGTGAGACCTACACTCTGGATAGCAAGGAACATTCTTGTCGGCTTTACCGACGCAAAGATAATAGAGGGGATAGTTAACGGTGTCCCGAGGTCAATAGGTAAATTCAGCGGTATTTTGAGGAAGGTCCAGACAGGACGTGTACATCATTATGCGATAATAATGGCTGCAGGGGCATTCTTTATAATCGCATTGGCATTATTATTACGGTAGTTATGACTCATAGAGTTTACATCTCGTAGAGGAGAAATATGGAACAGGTAATAATGAATCAATTGAGTTATCCGATCCTGAGCACAGTTATATTTCTGCCTGTTGTTGGTGCGCTTTTGCTTCTTTTTATGAGAAGGTCATGGGAGTTACTTACAAAATGGGTTGCCCTGACAACAGGCATTACAACATTTCTCTTATCAATACCCCTATTTATAAACTTTGACAAGTCAACCTATAAGATGCAGTTTGTCGAAAGATTCAGCTGGATCCCGGACTGGAATATAAATTATTATATCGGCATTGACGGTATAAGCATCTTATTCGTTCTCCTTTCTACATTAATAGCAATCCTCTGCGTTCTTATATCATGGAATGCAATAAAGACGAAGGTAAAAGAGTTCTACATTGCTATATTGCTCACTACATCGTTTATGATAGGCGTCTTCTGTTCCTTAGACTTTTTCCTCTTCTACCTCTTCTGGGAGGCTATGCTTATACCCATGTTTCTCATAGTAGGGGTATGGGGAGGGCCGAACAGGATTTATGCAGCTATAAAGTTCTTCCTGTATACATTGGTCGGAAGTGTACTGATGCTTGTCGGGATAATCGTTCTTTACTTATATGCAGGCAAGACCTTTGATATCCTTGAGTTAACTACAAAAACATATCCATACACAATGCAGGTATGGCTTTTCTGGGCATTCTTTTCTGCATTTGCGGTAAAGGTTCCCATGTTCCCTGTCCACACATGGCTTCCGGATGCACACACAGAAGCACCTACAGCAGGCAGCGTAATACTTGCAGCCATACTTATCAAGATGGGTGCATACGGCTTCCTGAGATTTTCTATCCCTCTTTTCCCGGATGCAGCAGTGGCAATGACGCCTGCGATGTTGACCCTTTCAGTTATTGGCATTATATATGGAGCTGTCATATGTCTTGGCCAGACAGACTTAAAGAGGCTTATTGCCTATAGTTCTGTGAGTCACATGGGTTTTGTAACCCTCGGAATCTTTGCCCTTAACAGTCAGGGACTCGAAGGCGGGATACTACAGATGCTTAACCATGGTGTTGTGACTGGGGCGCTCTTCTTGTCCGTAGGAATAGTATATGAAAGGACGCATACGAGGATGATCGCAGATTATGGAGGTCTCGCAACGCATATGCCTATATATGCAGCTTTTTTCATGGTATTTACTCTGTCAGCAATAGGGCTTCCGGCTACAAACGGATTTATTGGTGAATTCCTGATTATCCTTGGTGGTTTTACCGCAAATAAATGGGCAGGTGTACTTGCAGCAACAGGTGTAATTATAGGCGCTGGATATATGCTCTGGCTTTATCAGAGGGTGTTCTTTATGGATATCAATAAAAAAATTATTGGTTTAACTGACATGGATATCAGGGAAACAATAACACTTCTCCCTCTGCTTATCCTTGTGTTCTGGATAGGTGTTTATCCGAACTCATTTCTCAGCTTTATGCATGCCTCGGTCCAACATCTCATCGAAAGAGTTAATATGCCGGGCGGCATGCAAGAGGCAAACATAGCAAAAACCCTTATGGAGGTAGTCAGATGAATTTCCAGCTTCCTGACATCGGTCCTGTAATACCTGAGATTACTTTGACTGCCATTGCTCTGATAGTTTTATTAGCAGACCTTTTAATAAAGAAAAAGGAAGTACTTGCACTATTTAGCATTGTGGGTATAGCTGCTGTGGCATATACCCTGATCGGTTCCTCTGGAATTACATTCGGAGGAATGTTCATCTCTGATGGTTACAGTACATTTTTTAAACTCATTTTTTTTGTTAATGTCATCCTGTCTGTTTTAATATCTATTAAGTATATCGTTATAGAGAAGGTTAATTTCGGGGAGTATTATGCTCTAATATTGTTTTCAACAACCGGCATGATGATTATGGCCTCTGCTGCTGACCTTATTGTGCTTTATCTCGGCCTTGAACTTATGGCCCTGAGTACTTATGTGCTTGCAGGTTTTATCAGACATGATATTAAATCAAATGAGGCGGCACTTAAGTATTTCCTTTTGGGTGCCTTTTCTTCTGCATTCCTGCTTTACGGAACATCAATGATTTACGGCCTGACAGGCACAACAAATCTTAACGCAATCGCACTTTATATCAGCGAAAAGGGTCTTACAGGGAACCCCTCACTCCTGCTGTCTGTTATACTCTTTACTGTTGCATTTGGATTCAAAATTGCTGCTGCACCATTCCATATGTGGGCACCTGATGTATATGAAGGCGCCCCAACATCTATAACAGCCTTTATGTCAGTCGGTCCAAAGGCAGCAGGGTTTGCAGTTTTAGGAAGGGTATTTATGGTAGCATTTGCATCCGCCAAGGTTGACTGGGCAGCAATACTGATTCCTGTATCAATACTCACCATGGGTGTTGGTAATATAGTTGCATTATCCCAGACAAATATCAAAAGGATGCTTGCCTACTCATCAATTGCCCATGCAGGATACGCCCTTTAGGTATAATTGCTGCGAACAATGAAGGGCTTGCCAGCGTGATGAATTATCTGATGATATATGCATTTATGAACATCGGGGCCTTTGCAGTTATAATCATGCTCAGGAGTGAAGGATTCAGGGGTGAGGATATAACTGACTATGAAGGCCTTGCTAAAACCCATCCATTATCAGCAGCTCTTATGCTTATATTTATGTTTTCACTTACTGGTATTCCACCTACTGCAGGGTTTATAGGTAAGTTGTATATATTTATGAGTGCGATAAATGCTGGATATACATGGCTTGTTGTCGTAGCTGTAATCTTCAGTGCAATATCTGCATATTTCTATCTGAGGATAGTCATGTACATGTATATGAAAGAGCCGAAGGAAGTTGTCAGCCTTACTACATCTCCGGCAACCGGCCTTGCACTTATAGTGACAACAATAGCTGTGCTTGTAATAGGCGTATTCCCATCATTCCTCCTTGATCTTGCCAAGGCAGCAATAAAAGGGTTTTAAAAGTTTTTTTAATCCGAAAAGCTTTAATACTCCCTGTTTTAAAATGGAAACAGAGGCTATTTCAAGAAACAAATCAGATTTCACGGGGACAAGACTTCCCTTTGTTTCGGCTTCAGTCCTGCCAGCAGTTCCGGGATCTGCAGCGAAAGTCATTCCTGCCTTATTCAGGTTATCTCGAGGTCCTTACCAGCTTACCACCTCTCGGAATTATAGCAATTCCTGAGGAGTCTATGTGACAACGGAAACGGTCTTTTTCAGGGTCAATACCAATCTGTTCGCCTTCATCTATCACATTCAGCTTATCCACAATTACCCTTTTTAATCTACACCCTTTTTTAATCAATACATCATCCATAATTATACAGTCTTCCACACTGACATCGTCCTCAATTGTCACACCGCTACGGATTATAGAATTGCGTATCTTTGCCTTATGAAGAACCGTTCCTTCAGCAATTATACTGTTTCTTATATCGCCTCTCAATATCTTTGTAGCGGATCCCTCATAACCGGATGGATGGATAGGCCACAATTTATTGTCAAGTTCAAATAGAGGTGAATAACCTAACATGTCCATATGGGCCTCAAAAAAGGCAGATATTGTCCCTACATCTCTCCAGTAACCTCCCTCCTCATAGGGCATGGTCCCGGGGATGATATTTGTTGCAAAATCATAGGCAAATACCTTACCTGTTTCAACCAGATCTGGTATTACATGAGCACCAAAATCATGCTGTTTTTTTCTTTGTGCCTTTGCCAGTGCTCCCAGAAGCACATCTCTGTTAAATATATAATTCCCCATGGAAACATACGCACGACCAGGGTCATCAGGTCTCGAGGTAGGCTTCTTTGGTTTTTCCTGAAATCCGACAATTCGTTTTTCGCTGTCTGTCATAATAACCCCAAAAGAAGATGCCTGCTCGACGGGAACAGGTCTTGCAGCAACAGTAACAAAGGCATCATTTTCAAGATGGAAATCTATCATTTGACGAATATCCATTCTGTATATATGATCTGCTCCGAAAATTATAACAAGCTTTGGATTGTGCTGGCGGATGAGGTTAACATTCTGAAAAATCGCATCAGCCGTGCCCTGAAACCATTCGGGCCCCATCCGCATCTGTGGTGGAACCACAGCCACAAAATGGTCTTTGATAATAGAAGATAAAACCCAGTTCTTTCTCACATGCTCAATAAGTGACTGGGACTTATATTGCACAAGAAGATAAATAGAATAAATGTGTGAATTCACAAGATTACTCAGGACAAAATCCACTATCCTGTACCTGCCGCCAAATGGGACTGACGGTTTTGAACGAAATGCCGTCAATGGGAAAAGTCTCTCGCCCTTGCCTCCTGCAAGAACAAATGCAAGAACCTTTGGATGTGCCATTGCGCCTCCATTAAAATTTATTTATTTATTTAAAGGGATCATTAAATCTCTGTTTCGTTTATTATTGATAGTCACTCAATGTCATTCTTGCCCCGTATCAAAGTACGGGATAAACTCCAGCAGGAATCCGGAAAAACCACAGGAACTGGATTCCGTATCTCGATGCGAGTCTTCCCTGAGAGTCGCTCCGACAAGTGCGGAATGACAAGATACTTTATTCTACCGCAAAGATATTCATGAGGCAAATTTTTTCTATTCAAAAAGCAAAGTTTTCCCTTAACATCTCGGAAAGAGCTGTAAATCGTTTGTCTGAAACCATTTCCTCAAGAGTCAGTGGTGTTTTTTGCAGCCAATTGGGATATGAACCGACTGTGCCGGGCATGTTTTGCTGATTCAGTGTACCAATGATATCATCAAGGCTGACCAGCAACAGTTTACAAGGTGTAAGTGCAAGATAATGGTATATAGCAAGGCATAGTTCAGGTGTCATCTTAGGAATCATTTTCGGCTCTGACAGGTACTCATCAGAGATAATTCCCAGAGACTTAAGGGCAGAAAGAATAAGTCTCTTGTCCCTTTCTCTTTCATTGACCTGTTCCTGCCATAGAGTGTCGTCACAATATATACCGAGTTGTTTTTTTATCTCTAAATCTTGCTCTGCCCAGTAACCGTATATTGTTGGCAGGTCGTGAGTTGTTAAGGCACACAAAGCCTTATCAGGGTACTTATCAGGTGGAACAAATGACGGGTCAGGATAATTCCTCTCAAAATAAAAAAGCTTGTAAGAAAGCATATGAAATCTCTGAAGCGTTTCTCTAACATTTTCACCGATCGTGCCCAGATCTTCAGCAATCACCATAGTTCTGTTCCGAATACTTTCCAAAGCAATAATTCTGAGAAGATCCTCTGATGGATAGCTTATATAAGCACCTTCTTTGGGGAACATGCCATGGGGTATCCAGAAAAGCCTGAACATGCCGAGGGCGTGGTCTATCCTAAGGGCACCACCGTATTTCATATTTTTTCTTATTGTCTGGATAAACAATTCATATCCTGTCTCCTCCAATTTCTCCGGAATCAGTGGAGGGAATCCCCAGTTCTGGCCATGCGGACTAAAATCGTCAGGAGGGGCTCCAACATCTACTTCTCTTGCAATGACATCCTGATAACTCCAGGCATCGCTTCCCCCTCCAAGAGAACCAATAGCAAGGTCATGGTAAAGCCCTACAGCCATTCCGTGTTTTATGGCCTCTTCGGAAACTTCCTTGAGTTGATTATCAATAAGCCACTGGATATATTTATAAAAGAGTACTTCCTTTTTATTTGCTTTCTTGAATATCTGAACCGCTTTACCTGATAATTTGCGA